>Ga0207010_1048_pt1 | contig 26708 bp, 26 predicted proteins | sample Alteio_BWMinCont_82_FD_153465 | JGI IMG/M metagenome (GOLD analysis project Ga0207010, IMG submission 153465) | Enriched cells from forest soil in Barre Woods Harvard Forest LTER site, Petersham, Massachusetts, United States -... | ecosystem: Environmental > Terrestrial > Soil > Temperate forest >...
GCCCTGTTTCTTCATCAAGAAATTCAGCGCTACCACTGCTATCTCCTTCGCCTTCATCGCTTTCTGTTTCTTCTTCATCAACAGCTGCTGCTTTGACTTTAGTGGCGTCGCCTGTTGCGTCTTCCTCTTTCAGAAGTTCAGGTTCGATATAGCCGCTGATAATGTCATTTAGGCGAAGTTCGCCGCGTTCGACGGCTTCATAGTCAGCCAAAACATCGGCAATCATTTGTGGCTGATTAGCAAGCGTTGTCAGCATTTGATTCATGCCTTCTTCGATTCTCTTGGCGATTGCAATTTCACCTTCACGCGATAACAATTCAACACTGCCCATTTCACGCATATACATGCGTACCGGGTCAGTGGTGCGGCCAAACTCACTGTCAACAGAAGCAAGAGCGCTTGCGACTTCTTCTTCTGCCACTTCATCAGAGGCTGCTTCATTGTCGGCCAATAATAATTCTTCTGCTTCTGGGGCAATTTCAGCGACACGTATCCCCATGTCGTTGATCATGCTAATAATTTCTTCAATTTGCTCAGGATCAGCAATATCGGCAGGTAGATGATCATTGACTTCGGCATAAGTTAAGTAACCTTGTTCTTTGCCGCGCGCAATAAGTTCTTTTAAACGTGATCGTTGTTGCTCTTGATCCATAATGCTTTGACCCTGCATAGAGTAATGGGAATTTATCATTATAACGCAAACCTTAAAGATTTTTAATTAAGTTTTATTCAAAATTGTATTCAAAGTTTATTCATCGGTTGCTGAAGATACTTTATTTTTGGCATGAATTAAATCATTTAATTGTTTTTTTTCATCAAATGACAAACCTTTGGAGGCAGCTTTTGTCAGTAAGCTCTCAATATTTTTCTCTTGACTCATCTTATGCAGATGAGAAATAGCGCCCTTAAATTCATGCGTCAGTCCTTTTTCGGATATAACATGCTCCATTTGCGCCAATTTAGCAAAGGTTTTCTGCAGAGGATGGTCTCGCCAATATTCACGCAGAGCAGCCGGAGTTGTGACGTTATTTTTTTTAATAATATCAATCAGTTCAACAAAAGTAGCCAATCCGGGTGTGTCTAACAACGGAAGCGGTTTGTCTAATATTTTGACTAAGCTCGGTTCTTGTAATAATAAACTCATGGCTAAACGCAAAGGAGACGGAGAGCGTATTTTAATGAATTTTCGAGGATAATTGCTACTTTTAGGCGATTTTTGCAGAAGTTGATCCACGTGCGTTCGAGTTTTTCGTGCAAGTTCTTCAAACATCATTTGCTTAAAAACACCCCCCTCGGGTAGTTGATTTAAATGAGTAGTTGCTAATTTGATGAATCTTGCTCGCCCATCTAAGTGGGTTAAATCTGCTAATTCCATCATATGGTGAAAAAAGAAATGCGAAAACGTCCAGGCTTCTTTTATTTTTTCTGCAAAAAAAGCAGCGCCCTCTTTACGTACCAGAGAATCAGGGTCTTCGCCGTCTGGCAAAAACATAAATTTAATTTGTAAATCATCCCGCATCAACGGCAGAAAAACCAATAATGCACGCCAAGCGGCTGTTCTTCCTGCCAGATCACCGTCAAAGCAAAAAATAATCTCAGACGTATAACGTGATAAACGTTTTAAATGAGCGGCTGTTGTTGCTGTGCCAAGCGTTGCCAATGCATAAGTGATTTGATATTGAAATAAAGCAATGACATCTAAATAGCCTTCGACAATCAATACTTTTTGTAATTGACGATGAATGGTTAGTGTCTGATAGAGTCCATAGAGTTCATGACCTTTTTGAAATAAAGTCGTTTCTGGAGAATTTAAATATTTAGGTTCTGTTTGATCGATTGTTCTGCCGCCAAAGCCAATGACACGTCCGCGTCTATCCTGAATAGGGAACATAATGCGTTCACGAAAGCGATCATAAAAACTGCCGTCGTCTTTTTTAATCAATAAACCTGCTGCAAATAATTGTTGTTTGAGTGCAGCAGTTTTTCCGAAAGTTTGTAATAAATACTCCCAGCCAGCGGGTGCAAAACCGATGCAAAATTCTTTAGCCATTTCACCGGAAATACCGCGTTGTTTTAAATATTGGATGGCTTTAGGATGTTTACGCAATTGTTGTTTATATTGATTAGCCACAGCATCTAATAATTCATAAATACCTTGATCAATGATGGGTTCAGATGAGGTAGTGCTATCTGATTTAGGTACTTCAATGCCTGCCAGTTGCGCAAGTGCTGCGACTGCCTCTTTGAAATTCAGATGATCATATTGCATTAAAAAATCAATGGCATTGCCATGTGCGCCACAGCCAAAACAATAATAAAATTGTTTTTGTTGGCTAACAGAAAAAGAGGCTGATTTTTCCGTGTGAAAGGGGCAGCAAGCAAAATAATTATTATTAGATTTTTTGCGTAAAGGCAAGCGTCCGTCAATTAAGTCAATAATTTCAATCCGAGTTAACAATTCCTGAATAAATTCGCGTGGAATAGTCATATAGTCATAGGAATAAAGGCATTAAACGGGCAATAATTCTTTTAATTTTGCACTGACTATACTCATATCTGCTCGTCCTTGTAAGCGGGGTTTGAGTAATCCCATGACTTTGCCCATATCGCGCGCTGATGAGGCGCCTGATTCTTGAATGGCTTCATTAATCAGTGTCGTCATTTCTATCTCAGTTAATTGAGCGGGCAGGTAGGTTTGGATAATCTTAATTTCTGCCTGTTCTTTGTCTGCAAGATCAGTGCGATTTCCTGCTAGAAATTGGGTAATAGAATCCCGTCGTTGTTTCAGCATTTTATCTAGCACGCTTAAGACTTGGGCATCAGATAAAGTGATACGTTCGTCTACTTCTCGCTGTTTAATAGCGGCTAGAATTAAACGAATAGTCGCTAGGCGATCTTTTTCTTGGCTGCGCATAGCGGCTTTCATGTCTTCTTGGATCTGTCCTTTGATCGTCATTGTCGTCATACGAATCACTCTTTTAAGTTAAAAAAAGTTAAAAGTTAAAAAATGGTTAACTTTGTTTATCTTTTTCTTTTGCAGTTTTTTCACGTGCAAGTTTTTTCTGGAAACGTTTAACAGCAGATGCTTTTTTACGTTTGCGTTTCCACGTAGGTTTTTCGTAATATTCATGACGTCTTAAGTCAGCCAATACTCCCGCTTTTTCGGTTAATCTTTTGAAGCGGCGTAAGCTAATTTCAAAGTTTTCATTCTCTTTAACGCGTATACTTGGCATTTTCGGTTCTTTACTCCGTGACATTAGTTTGATAAAGAAGGGGAGATTCTAATGGTTAATCAAGAGAAATGTAAAGCAAAATGAAAGTATTAGGCATTGAAACATCGTGTGATGAGACGGGGATTGCAATTTATGACGCAAAATTGGGCTTATTAGCTCATTGTTTGCACAGTCAGGTAAAAATGCATGCAGAGTATGGTGGGGTGGTGCCGGAATTGGCATCGCGAGATCATATTCGAAAGACTTTACCGCTGATTGATCAAGTGATGCAAGCAGCCAAGATCACCCCAGAGGCGATAACAGGGATTGCTTATACAGCAGGGCCTGGGTTAGCGGGTGCTTTATTAGTGGGGGCGGCCATTGCCCAGAGTTTAGCATTTGCATGGGATAAGCCGGTTGTTCCGGTGCACCATATGGAAGGCCACTTATTAGCTTCGATGTTAGAAGAGACGCCGCCTAGTTTTCCTTTTGTGGCTTTATTAGTGTCTGGTGGGCATACGCAGTTGGTGGCGGTGGCGGATGTGGGTTGTTATACCTTATTGGGGGAATCTATTGATGATGCGGCGGGAGAAGCTTTTGATAAAACGGCTAAATTATTAGATTTAGGTTATCCCGGGGGTGCTTTGCTTGCCAAAATAGCAGAGCAAGGTGAGACGGGGCGGTTTTATTTTCCTCGTCCGATGATGGACAGACCGGGGTGTGATTTTAGTTTTAGCGGATTAAAAACCAATGTTCGCAATACTATTGCGGCCAATCTTGCTAAAGAATCTTTAGGGTCTTTATCTTTACAAATGCGTGCAGATATTGCTTTAGCATTTGAAGAAGCAGTGATTGAGACGTTGGTTATAAAATGCAAACGTGCTTTACATCTAACAGGTTTTAAAACATTAGTAACAGGCGGGGGGGTGAGTGCCAATCAGTCATTGCGAAGAGCTTTGCAAGCGATGGTTGCAGAAGAAGATGCCACTGTTTTTTTCCCCAGACCTGAATTTTGCACGGACAATGGCGCAATGATTGCTTATGCGGGTTATTTACATCTAAAAAAAGGCGAGCAAGGTGATTTAGGTATTAAAGTCTATCCACGTTGGTCTTTATAGTTTTTTATTGATATTACTCAATATTTTTATTTGGGTTCATTAAATGACTTGATAAGTAGTCACAATGAGACTACAATTATATATGGAAGACTACCAGAGGTAATTTATATGCGTACAGCTGATACTTATGTCCGCGCTCGTATTGATACTGCTACCAAAGAACGAGCTGCTGATGCGTTAGAGGCAATGGGTTTATCTATCTCAGATGCTATACGTTTGTTAATGCTTCGAGTGGCTGACGAGCGTCGTTTACCTTTTGAAGTAAAAGTCCCTAATTTACGCACACGAAAGGCTATCACTGAGCTTGAAGCGGGTAAAGGAAAACAATTTAGCAATATTGATTCTTTGATGGAAGATTTAAATGAGGACGATTGAGCGTTCAACTGCATTCAAAAGGGATTATAAACGTATCAAGGCGACTCCACGGTATAGAAAAAATTTGGATTCATTGATTTCTGATGTTTTGAAATTTTTATTAGCGGATAAATTGTTACCCTACCCTGCACACACATCTTTGAGTTAATATCGGCCACTACTAATAAATAATATTCAAATGGATTTTAATAATGGAATTAATCAACCCTTTTATTGAAAAAAGATTAAAAAATAACGGCATATTATTTTTTAAACGCATAATGGAACGCAAAGTAGTTTCATTAAGGAAATTAGGAGATACTCGGGCAGAAAGAGTTCGGTTTGAAAGATGGATAAGGAAATGATTATCGAGTGGTTGTCGCCATTAATTATGATTTTGGAATCTTATATGTGCGATTTGTCGGCACTCATAAGAAGTATGATAGCATTGATGTTAATAAAATTTGACGAGGTGGATTATGAGCAATATTAGACCTATTAAAACTAAAAAAGATTATAAGGCCGCATTAAAAGAAATTGAAAGATTATTTGACGCCAAACCAAATACTTCTGATGGCGATAAACTGGATGTTCTCGTAACTCTAATACAACTCTATGAAGATACACATTATCCTATTGACCTTCCCGATGCAGTTGAAGCATTACACTACTGGATGGACAGTCGTGGCTTGTCTCGTAAAGACTTAGAGCCATATATTGGAACACGTGCAAGAATTGCTGAAATTTTAAATTATAAACGTGATCTCACTCTCAATATGATTATAAATTTACATGATAAGCTTCATATTCCAGCAGAATTATTAATCAAGAAAAGGATTGGTAATCGTCGACACACTCATGGGAAATAAGGAGCCTGGCAGGCTCCTTTTATTCTGTCAGACGACTAGGGTCGCATAGCGAATTGTTTGATTAATACTTATTTTTAAAGTTTAGACCTACCGATTTTAGTTTCTTTGCCTTGCCATAATTGCTTAATATTTTTACGATGCCGATAAATAAGTAATAGAGTAATTCCTAAGGTCATTGCTGTATTAGTGAGATTAGTAAAATACCAAATATACAAAGGTGCTAATAATGCGGTAATCAATGCTGCAAGCGATGAATAACGAGAAACCATTGCAATAATTAACCAAGTGACTGCTAAAGCAATTCCCGCAGGCCAAGCCAATGCTAATAAACAACCAAAAGCAGTGGCAACGCCTTTACCGCCTTGGAAACGGAAAAAAATTGGATAAAGATGGCCAAAAAACGCAGCAAAGGCGACTAAAGCGATCCCAATTGTTGACAGACCGTACCATTTGGCTAATAAAACCGGTAAAGCGCCTTTTAGGACATCACCTAATAGAGTAATGATAGCTGCTTTTTTGCCACCAATTCGTAAAACATTTGTAGTTCCTGGGTTACCTGAACCTTGTGTGCGGGGGTCGGGTAATCTTAAAATTTTACAAGTCACAATGGCGCTTGAAATCGAGCCAAACAAATAAGCAATGAAAATGGCAATTAATATTTCTAATGGCGGGTGAACCATATTATTTCCTATTTTGCTATAGTTACTATAAAGATAACCTCTGATAATATAACAAATTTGAGGTATTTTCATGGCCAATAATTTAGTCTGGGTTGATTTAGAAATGACAGGGCTTAATCCGGATCAAGATCGCATTATTGAAGTTGCGATGATTGTAACAGACAGTGATCTCAATACAATAGCAGAAGCGCCAGTTTTTGCCATCCATCAATCTGACGAAATTTTAAACAGCATGGATAGTTGGAATACTAAGCAGCATAATTCCTCTGGATTAGTCACGCGAGTAAAAGAAAGCACGGTGAGTGAAAGTGAAGCTGAGAATGCATTACTTCATTTTTTAAAGCAATATGTGTCGCCTGGTAAATCTCCATTGTGTGGAAATTCAGTTTATCAAGACCGCCGGTTTTTATATCGTTATATGCCTATTTTAGAGAAATATTTTCATTATAGGCTTATTGATGTGAGTACACTGAAAGAGTTAGCGTTACGTTGGGCGCCTAAAGTGTACTCAGGATTTAATAAAGAATCTAAGCACTTAGCTTTAGATGATATTCGTGAGTCTATTGAAGAGCTTAAATATTATCGTGATAGTTTTCTGAAGGTAGCTGTAAGTGAATGATTGTTAAAAAAACAATTAAAATTGGAAATGTTGTATAATTAATGTATAATTAAATACATGTAATCAACGAGGATTATTATGACAAGCTCTCAATCTAGGCCTACTGATATTAAAAGTGATAAAAAAGAAGAAAAATCAATGGAGACGATGCCTGGCTCTCCATTCTTAGTTCCCTATATTCATCCTGATGCGGGATATAGGAATACAGATTCTATCAGCAGAGAGAAACTTACTGAAATAAAAAAAGATATTACTTATGCTGCAAATAAATTGTGTGAGGCAGAAGAAAAATGTCGCCAGGAAAACGAAGAGAATAGGAAAAAAGGACGTAAATATAAAAATGAAAAGGAGCTAAATCAATTTATTCAAAGTGATGATCAATTTATCATATCTCTTAAGAGGTTAATATATGATGATCCCGCCATCTCTGCAGATACAAAGCCTCAGATTGTACAACTTATAAAAGATCTCCAGCGCACTAAACCTTATGTAATTCCAAACAAAGATGGGAAATCTACTCAGATATCAGTACTTGATGTTTTAAAAAAATTTTCTGACAAAGTACAGGATGATAAGCAATTTTGGGAAGACATAACGTTAGATAAAGAGGATTTATTGTTGGCATATGTTGCTACAAATTATCGTGAAGGCCGCGTGGAACAAGGAGGGCAGTTGAGAACCATCGAGGGTATAAGAGGTGACTGGCATAACTATTTTGGTACTCAGATCTATATAAACAATCAAAGAACTGTTATAGAAAAGGAAAACGGAGAAATTAATATAAGCCTGGAAGGTGATCACATTGTAGGTGAAACAGGTAAGAAGCAGGATGCAGCGAAAATTACCGTACTTTATTCTATTCAAAAGACTTTTAATAAATCCGGTACAGACGATGGTTGTAAGGTTACTGCTAAAAAAATTGAAGTTTTAGTTAGCTCGAAGCGAAGAAAAGAAGCCTTAGATGTATTAAAGACACGTATTTTAGATTGGAGTCCCACTCTCCCTGTCACCGACGACGATAAGTCTTTTTATACTCATTTAGCTATATTTTTGTCCGAGTCACACGAGCAAGACATAAGAAAAGCATTTTATGAAAAGGTAGCAAGCTTTCCTAAAGCTGTTCAGTTAAGGATCGATTCGTTTGTTAGCCAGATGTGGGATGAGCCCTGGTTTAATCTTTCAAAAAAAATGTCAAAAGAGGCTCTCGAAGCAGAAAAAGACAAGATAATAGCAATAGAAGAAGCAAGATTAGCAGCTAGTCATTTAGAAAATTTACTATTTGAGTCTGATCCTGTAAACGAGCACCTTCCTGAAAAAGTTAATCGTATTCTTGAGAAAATTTTACCTTATGTTCATCTCAAGGAAGTAAGAAAGGCACTTTTTGAAAGTCAGATAAGCTTTCCAAAATATGTTCGAGATACGATTGATGACAGAGTTAGGGATAATTTGCAGGAGAAAAAAGAAGATACTTCTTTGTCAGATGAAAAGGGCACTACTTTACCGAATTCTGACCACCAGCTTGACGAAGAGAAGCGACTTGCGAAGATACAGAGAATAACAAGAGCTTATGAGTCAGTAGAAAAGTTGGATCCCGAACGTCCTGATTTTAATAGAGAACTAGAAGGAATTTTACTTTTTTTAGTACAAGAAGCAAGTTGGCCTGAACAATTCGGAGAAGAGTTTTATGAAAAATTAAGAGAAAATTTTTATAAAAAATGGCTAAATTTTTCTGATATTATTCAAGCAGAAATTCAAATCAAGATTGACAAGGTTTGGGATCAGGATTGGTTCAAACTTGCACGAAGTTATGGCGGCTCCAATGAAAGATTCCGTGAGGAGAGAGCAAGAATAATGTCTACTTATTTAACTTATTTTATAAATATGGATGCTGGGAGCAACCGTGACATTTTCTTCAACAGAATTCGTACACTCATATTACCTTATCTTGGTAAGGAATCCGTAAGAGACGCATTTTATGGTAATGCGTCAGGATTTCCAGAGGACGTTCAAAATGAGATCGAACGTTACTTTTTTCACGGAGTTGTGTTGCCTCGCGGCGTGAGAGGTCAAGACCTTACAGAAGCACGAGCAAAACAATTTGCTGGATATTTAGACCCAAACGAGAAGGTTAATGCAGAAAAAATTAAGAACATACTAGTGCCTGGTTTACAGAATGCTGATGTAAGAAAATTTTTTTATAATAGATACAGTCAGATGTCTTACGAAAATCAGAATGAAACTTATAAAATAATTAAAGAAGGGATAGAGGCGGAGCAGAGGGTTGGATTTATAGAGAGGCACACATTATTATATGACTTACGGGTATTACGCGATACGAACTATGTAATACGCCGACGAATCAAAAGAGATTTTTATAAGATATTTGATCTTAATGATAAGTCATCTGGGTGGGAAATTGGGATAGCAGTGGTATCTAAGTTTTATAAGCTGCCAGAACTTTTTCTAGAGACTCTAGAAGATGCCGCTTTATTTTGTATAGACAGAACTCTTGGTGATTTTGGCAACAGAAATCAACCAGGTGGATCGATCCCGTGGGCTTTGATGGTTGCTTCTGTTTTTGCCGTAGTGGGACTGATAGTTGAATTACCCGCTCGTCTACTTCTTCAACGCCTTACCTCTCCTATTCGTTCAGCTAAGGAGGCTTATGCGTTTGGAGAATCAAAAGGAGGTTGGGTATTTGGCTTTGGATTGGGTGCCACGAGCATCGCCATTTCATTAGGTTTATTAACTATCGCCGCTGTTTTTGCAGCACCTTTTGTTGCAAGCGCATTAATCGCAGCTAAAGCGGGTGCTATAGTAACTGGAGTGCAGTCAGCGCTTAGTTGGTTATCAGCTGTTGGTTTAAGTACTCTTGAAGTTAATCTGGTATCAGTCGCGGCTGCTGCTCTCTCAATATGGGGGGTCACGCAATTAGCTAGTAAGCTATATGAGAAAGTTTTTCCAAGCAAAAAGCTTGATAGCGAAAATGATAAAAATAGTATAGGTGCAACTCCAAAAGCAGAAGAAATAGTAAACCATAATAGCAAGAGACTTACTTACAGAGTGGTTCAGCAGAGCCTACCTCCTCCTTCTCCTTTGAAAGAAAAAAAGCCATCATTCGCATCAGACACAACAAAATCATTATCTACTGCCGAGCCCGAGTTCGCGAGCCCAAAAAGTACTGGAACAACTAGTCCTGATTCTACACAAGATGAGTCTCCTTCTGCTGCGGAGCCTATGCTTCCTCCTAAAGACAGAGACAGAGGTAGAAGCAGAGGCCTGAGTAGGGGGGGTTCTGATTCTTCTGACGACAAATAAATATAATATCCAAGTAAAAAAAATACCAGTCAACACTGCTCCAAAGCCCACAGCACATGCTCTTTGACAATATCCGATGGAAAACCCAAGCGCTTTTTCAGCGCTTGGGTAATATTTTGATTGGATGGCGCATTACCTAAGGCCACTGCAATATTCCTAAGCCAAGCAATATACCCAATTCGTCGAATCGCAGACCCTTCGGTTTTAGCCAAAAATTCTTGTTCTGTCCATAAAAATAAATTTATCAAATCAATATCTGATAGACCATGGCGAGGATGAAAATCTTTTTCATCAGTCGGTTTGGCAAAACGATTCCAGGGGCAAATCAATTGACAATCATCACAGCCATAAATGCGATTCCCCATCATTTTGCGAAATTCAACTGGAATCACACCTTTTAATTCAATCGTTAGATAAGAAATACAGCGTCTTGCGTCTAATTCATAAGGCGCAATAATCGCTTGGGTAGGGCAAATTTGTATACAAGCGGCGCACGTTCCACAATGGTTTTTAACAGGAGAATCAATCGGTAACGGTAAATCAGTGAACAGTTCACCTAAAAAAAACCATGATCCAGCTTTAGAATTAATTAAATTAGTATGCTTGCCAATCCAACCAAGCCCTGCTTTCTCTGCTAACGGTTTTTCTAAAATAGGTGCGCTGTCAGTAAACACACGATAACCAAACGAATCAATGACTGAGGTTATTTTTTCAGCTAATTTTTGCAGACGTTTTCGTATGAGTTTATGGTAATCACGACCCAATGCATAACGAGAAAGATAGGCTTTATTTTTATTTTGCAATATTTCACGGATTTTCGCATTAGGCGGTAAATAATCCATGCGGGCAGAAATAATACGAAGAGTACCCGGCACTAGTTCATCCGGCCGGTAACGTTTTGCTCCGTGGGCAGACATGTAACCCATCTCACCATGGAAATTTTTATTAAGCCATGCTAAAAAACGTGGCTCATAAAGAGTCAAATCAGTGTCCGTGATCCCAATTTGTTGAAACCCAAACTCAACTCCCCATTGTTTGATTTGTCTAGCAAGGCTAATAGCGTTGAAATCTGTCATGATAGGGAAATATAATGTATTAGTAAGAATTATACTAGTGAAAATATAAGGACCATTCATGCAACCTTATACAACTATTTGGATGTGGATTGGGTTTATTGTCTTTGTGATTTTTGTGCTCTGGATTGATATCAATGTCTTAGGCCGCAAAAAATCACACCGAGTCTCTACTAAAGACGCCTTGATCTGGGTGCTAACTTGGATGGCTTTGGCGCTTATTTTTAATGCCGGTCTTTGGACTTATCTTGATCAAACACAAAATAATCTCATCGCAACACGAAAAGCTTTAGAGTTTTTTACAGGCTATTTGCTCGAATTTTCACTTTCTATTGATAATATGTTTGCTTTTATTCTAATCTTTAATTATTTTATCGTGCCACCCCAGTATCAACGACGGGTTTTATTATACGGGGTGATAGGCGCAATTGTGATGCGCTTTTTAATGATTACAGGTGGACTTTGGTTGGTGCACCAATTGCATTGGATATTATATTTATTTGGCGCATTTTTGATCATTACTGGTATTAAAATGATTTTTCCGGCAAAAGAACAAGAATTTGCGAATCACTTTATTTTACGCAATTTAAAAAAAATAATTCGTATTGATACACAATATCATCAAGAACATTTTTTTATAAAGAAAAATAAATTGTTATATGCAACGCCATTATTAGTCGTGTTAATTTTTATTGAATTAACCGATGTATTGTTTGCATTGGATAGTATTCCCGCTATTTTTGCCATTACCCAGGATGCTTTTATTATTTTTACGTCGAATATTTTTGCTATTTTAGGATTACGTGCTTTGTATTTTTTATTAGTCAATTCAGCAGAACGTTTTCATTTTTTGAAATATGGCATTGCCGTCATGTTGACTTTTATTGGGGTTAAAATGTTGATTGAACCTTGGATGCCAGTGCCCGTACTCTTTGCGCTTAGTTTTATGTTAGGCGTTTTAAGCTTAACAATTGTCTTAAGTCTCTTAGTGCCTAAAGGGAAAAAATAATGACATTACCAACAGTACAAACATTACAATTAGCCGATTTTATAGCTTATTTACCCAAAAGACCGCATGATTCCCATAAGGGATTATTTGGACATGTGTTAGTTGTGGGGGGTGAGCTTGGTTTTTCAGGCGCAGTTAGAATGGCGGCGGATGCTGCTTTGCGTGTCGGGGCAGGATTGGTCAGTATCGCAACGCGTAAAGCGCATGCTGATTTGTTAAATCTCACGCGTCCTGAAATCATGTGTCATGGTATTGAATCTTTTGATGAGTTAGCGCCTTTATTAGAAAAAGCAACTGTGATTATTGTGGGTCCTGGTTTGCAACAATCTGCTTGGGCAAAAGCCTGTTTATCTCAAATAATAATAAATAATCAAAAACCATTAGTCGTTGATGCAGATGCTCTTAATTTATTAGCACTTGAACCAAAATACGCAACGCATTGGATTCTAACGCCGCATCCTTTGGAAGCGGCACGATTATTACAGTGTGATCAATCTTATATTCAACAAGATCGTTTAAATGCTGCGATGCTATTACATAAAAAATATGGCGGCGTGATTGTCTTAAAAGGGGCAGGGACACTCGTTGTGGCAGACAAAATGCCGCCTGCTATTTGTGAGTTAGGTAATCCTGGTATGAGCACAGCTGGCATGGGTGATATTTTAAGCGGTGTGATTGGCGGCTTAGTGGCACAGCAATTACCGTTAGATATTGCAGCAAAATTAGGTGTATTAGTGCATGCATTAGCCGGAGACAGCGCAGCAGAAAAAGGCGAGAGGGGGCTAATCGCCACTGATTTATTACCTTATTTAAGACAATGGGTGAATGCGTGAAAAAAATAATTGCCAGTGAATCTGCGATGCTTGCATTAGGCGGTACGCTGGCTAAATATCTTGATAAAACAGCTGTTATTTTTTTAAAAGGCCCTCTGGGAGCTGGTAAAACCACTTTTGCTAGGGGATTGTTAAGAGCGCAAGGTGTGACAGGTTCTGTTAAAAGTCCGACTTATAGTTTAGTTGAAACGTATTCTTTGCCGGATAAGACAATTCATCATTTTGATCTATATCGCTTAAATAATGCGGAAGCTTTATTTGAATGGGGGATAGAAGATTATTTTTCTGATGCGGCTATTTGTTTAATTGAATGGCCAGAGCAGGGAGAAAAAGCGTTACCAATACCTGATATTATTTTTGATTTTCAATGTATCGCAGAGAGTCGACTTGTTTTAGGAAAAGCGATGACAAGTTTAGGTCAAACTATTTTGCAGCAGTTGAATGATGAATAAAATCTTTCTGCTTTTTATTTTATTTATTCTGCAAACCAATATTTTCGCAGCAGATAGCACGCTGACTCATTTATATTTCAAACAAAATAAAAACCAAATAAGTTTAACCATGATAGCCACTGCACCTATACAACCTATTATTTTTTCTTTAAAAAATCCAGATCGTTTAGTGATTGATTTTAAGAATACTAAACTTTTAAAAACAGCCTGGGTTAATCCACCCAAATCTGTTCGAATAGGACATCCTAAAAAAAATATTCTACGAATAGTGTATGACTTACCTAATCCTATGCAATTTAAATCTCTTACTGCAAAAAATAAAAAAGAAGTAACACTCATGATTTTTCCCAAACAAAAATCTATTAAATTATTAAGTTATGCAGGATTAAAAGAAAAAATAAAAGCAAGAATGCATCCTTCTGCTCCTATTTTATTATCTCCTACACTTTCTCATTTGTCTCATGTGTCTCATTCAACGCAACTATCACCCCATATATTAATTGTCATGATTGATCCTGGGCATGGAGGAAAAGATCCTGGCGCTATAGGGCCTTCTGGGGTACAAGAAAAAAAAGTGGTGTTTGCAATTGCCAAAGAATTGGCGGCGTTAATTAATCAGACCCCATATATGCATGCTTTTTTGACCAGAGAAAACGATTCTTTTGTGACATTACAAAATCGTTTAGTGATCACTCGGCACAAAAAAGCTGATTTATTTATTGCAATTCACGCAGATTCTTATTTTAATACGCGCGCACATGGTGCATCTGTTTATGCTTTATCACAACATGGTGCAACAACCGTTGCGGCAAAATGGTTAGTCAAACGCGAAAATTATTATGCAGAATTGAATAATATTGATTTAGATGAATTAAACGATCAAAGTCCTTTATTGCGATCTGTTTTAATTGATTTGGCGCAAACGGCGACTATTCGTGATAGTTTACATTTAGCTAATGATTTATTAGATTCACTTGAATCTGTTACTCGATTGCATTGCTCGTGTGTGGAGCTTGCGCCTTTTATGGTATTAAAAGCACCGGATATTCCTTCTATTTTGGTTGAAACAGGATTTATTTCTAATGCGAAAGAAGAAAATCATTTGCGACAGGCGGTTTTTCAACACAAAATTGCCTATGCTTTATTTCAAGGAATTCGTCAATATTATAATAAATATGTTCATTGAAAAATTAAAATTAAAATTTAAAATTTTGAAAATTTGAAAATTAAAAAAGGTGTGCTGTGAATCAACGTATTTTTGCTTTAAATAAATTATTAACCAATCAAATAGCGGCTGGTGAAGTGGTTAATCGCCCATCATCAGTTATTAAAGAAATTATTGAAAATAGTTTAGATGCGGGTGCAAATAAAATTGATATTGAATTAGAAGAAGGCGGTATGCGTCTTATTCGAGTACGAGATAATGGACAGGGTATTCATCCAGAAGATTTAAATTTAGCGCTTAATCGTCATGCGACTAGTAAAATTAAAACGTTAACTGATCTGGAACAGATTTTATCTTTTGGTTTTCGTGGAGAAGCATTGGCGAGTATTAGTTCCGTATCGCGCTTACGATTAGCTTCAGCGATTGCAGGTCATGAAGGTTGGCAGGTGCAATCTTTTGGCACGGCGATGGAACAGCAACCTACCCCTATTTCACATCCAACAGGTACAACGATTGAAGTCTGTGATTTATTTTTTAATACGCCTGCACGAAAAAAATTTTTGCGTTCTGAAAAAACTGAATTGGACCATATTGATGAGGTGATTACCCGCATTGCTTTAAGTGCTTTTGATGTGCAATTTACCGTAAAACATCAGCAAAAATTAATTCGACAATACAGAGCCAGTGCAACTGAAATAGAATATGTGCAACGCGTTAGTAGTTTATGTGGGGAAAATTTTGCAAATCATGTGTTAAAAATAGCTTCTGAAATCACTGGATTAAAATTATCAGGCTGGATTGCTTTACCGACTTTTTCACGTGCAGCAGCTGATTTACAGTATTTTTATGTCAATGGTCGAATGGTACGTGATAAAGTTGTTTCTCATGCTGTACGACAAGCTTATCATGATGTGTTATATGGCGATCGTCATCCTGCTTTTATTTTGTATTTAGAGCTCCCTCCCAATGAAGTCGATGTGAATGTACATCCGACTAAGCAGGAAGTGCGTTTTTCACAGAGTCGTTTGGTTCATGATTTTATTGCGAAAAGTGTAGCAGATGCTTTAGCAAGTGTTCGTCCAGAACAACAAGAAAAAGCAGTTCCAGCTACTTTAGTTCCTCATATTTCGCAAATAAAGCTAAATCCCGTGCAAAATACCTTACCCTTAAAAATGCGCGAACAAATGGTTGTTTATCAACAATTACAAAACTGTGAAGAGCCAATCGCAACAGAACCAACACCTGAGATTCCGCCTTTGGGTTTTGCTTTAGCGCAATTAAGTCAGATTTATATTTTAGCGGAAAATGCACACGGTTTGGTTTTAGTTGATATGCATGCAGCACATGAAAGAATTTTATATGAAGAATTAAAACAAAATTTAATCGTTCACAAAATAGCATCACAACCTTTATTAATTCCCATTGCCGTCACTTTATCACAGCGAGAAGTTGCAATTGCCATGGAGCATACAGAATTATTTCAACAATTAGGATTTACGATTGGTATTTTAACGCAAGAATCTATCGTGATTCGCGCGGTGCCTGAATTATTAAAACAACCACCAGATGCTTTTTTGCAAGATATGATTGTGGATTTATTAGAACATGGACAATCAAAACGAAATGATGAAGCAATGCATCATTGGTTGGCGACCGTTGCGTGTCATGCAGCTGTGCGTGCTAAACGACAGTTATCCATTCCTGAGATGAATGCATTATTACGATCCATGGAAAAAACGCAGCATAGTGGTCAGTGTAATCATGGTAGACCCACTTGGACGCAATTTTCTATGGATGAATTGGATGCTTTATTTTTGCGTGGACGATAAATGCTAAAAGACTTTAATATTTGTTTGATGGGGCCTACTGCTGCTGGAAAAACGCAATTAGCGGTGCAATTGCGTGAAGTATTTCCTTTTGAAATGATTAGTGTTGATTCAGCGATGGTTTATCGAGGAATGAATATAGGGACTGCAAAGCCCGATGTTGATTTTTTAGCAAAAAATCCGCATCGTTTAATTGATATTTGCGATCCAAATAATTCTTATTCAGCAGCGCTTTTTCGAGAAGATGCGTTACGTGAAATTGAAGCGGTGCGATCAATAAACCGTATTCCCTTGTTAGTGGGTGGGACGATGCTTTATTTTCATGCTTTAACCGCTGGATTAGCGCAATTGCCTTCTGCTGATATGAATATACGTATAGCTATTGAAAAAGAAGCTTCTGAAATAGGCTGGCCGATGCTGCATGAGCGCTTAAAAAAAATTGATCCACCAAGTGCTGCACGTATTCATCCGCATGATCGTCAGCGTATTCAACGCGCATTAGAAGTCTTTATGATTTCGCATAAAACGCTGTCTGATTGGTTTGCAACAACAAAACAGACTACCTCTGTTTCTCCTGTGATGTTTCAGCAATTGATCATTGCGCCCAATAATCGTGCTATTTTGCACGAACGAATAGCCATGCGCTTTAAAAATATGTTAGCAGCAGGATTAGTTGAAGAAGTCGAAGAATTGAAGCTGCAATACCCATTAACGGCTGATTTGCCTTCCATGCGTTCAGTGGGCTATCGGCAAGTTTGGGATTATTTAGTAGGCAAATTGACCTGGGATGAAATGCAGGAAAAAGCAATTATCAGCACACGACAATTGGCTAAACGACAGTTGACCTGGCTTAAAAGTCTCACAAATGCAGTATGGTTTGATTGCGAAAGTAAAACACTTACGGCGGAGGTTATTCAGTATTTAAAGACACTTGATCTTTCGTCTTGATCGCAGGTTCTGTATAATTAATTTGATTTTAAGGATATTTAAATTATTCCAGGAGGTTCATAATGGTTAAAAAATGTAAATGTATGCATTTAAGTGCGATTTCTTTTGGTGTGTCATTAGGGATTGTCTCAGGCTTATTTATGTTGCTTTTTTCAATTGCGGCATGGCAATGGGGCTTTGGCACAGACATGATGCATCAATATTCTAGTATGTTACCAGGCTTAGATGCATCGGTTAAAGGAAGTCTTGTTGGGTTTTGCTGGGGATTTCTCGAAGGGCTCATTATTGGTTTAATTTGGGCATGGATTTATAATATTTGTTTATGTTGCTACCGTTGTTGCTGTTGCTGTTGCAAAACTGACGCGAATTGCAAAGTTTAAAAAATAAAGCGGCAGCCTCTTTTTTTTGAGGCTGCGTTTATTTGTATATAAATTTTATATGGGAAGAAAATGAAAAAAATAATTCAAACAAATGAGGCGCCAGAGGCGATTGGTTGTTATTCACAAGCTATTCAATCGGGAAATATTGTATATTTATCAGGTCAAATTCCATTAGACCCGGTTTCGATGATTATGGTGTCAGGCATTCATTCGCAAATTCACCGTGTGTTTAATAATCTAAAAGCAGTGGCAGAAGCTGCAGGGGGTAGTTTAGATCATATTGTGAAATTAACAGTGTATTTAACAGATATTTCTTCTTTAGCAAAGGTCAATGAGTTGATGGAGGCGTATTTTACAAAACCTTATCCTGCCAGAACATCTTTTGCAGTGGCTGCCTTACCGAAAAATGCGTTAGTAGAAGTCGATGCGATTATGGTGATGTAGGTAATGTAGGGTGGGCAAAGGAGCGTTTTTTGCGACGTGCCCACCATCTTGTGTATGACACGATAATAATTATTTATTAGCAACCCGAGGTGTTGTGATTAGGGGCACCATGCTTGATTTTTTATTTTGATCAACCATATACATGGTTTTTAAAAGTTTTAACGCTTCATAGAGTTGAAAATCATTTTGTGCCGAAGGAGTGACTTGATTGACATCAGTGATTGTGATGCTTTTGTCTCCAGCAAGATGACCTTTTAATTCGAATTCTCGAATAGGATTGAGTATGGCTGAATTTGTGACTTTAGCTGGATCTGATACTTTTAAATCATCAATAGTCACATCTGGAATAATTCCTTTATTTTGAATCACTCGCCCCGAAGGCGTATGATAGAGCGCAGTGGTGAGTTTAATCGCATGATGATCATCTAACGGTAAAACAGTTTGAACTGAACCTTTACCAAAAGTAGTCATTCCCACAATGACCGCACGATGATAATCTTGTAGCGCACCTGCTACAATTTCTGATGCACTGGCTGAACCTGCATTTACTAAAATAATCATCGGCGCACCATTTAAAATATCATTCGGATGAGTGGCTTTGCCTTGATATTTTGAATTAGGTAAACGACCTTCAGTGTAGACAATTAAATTATTATAACGCCCAGTATTGCGATCATCTAAAAAGACATCGGATACTTGTACGGCTGTTTCTAATAAACCACCGGGATTATTACGTAAATCTAAAATCAAGCCTTTTAAATTTCCACCCGCTTGTTTTTTAAGTTTATCAATCGCCGTAATCATTAATTCTGTTGTCGGTTTTTGAAATTCACTGATGCGAATATAGCCAAAACCATTTTCAAATAAGCTGCTTTTAACGCTTGAAATACGAATAATTTGTCGTGTGAGTTTAAAAGTTAACGGCGTTTTTTGATCTTTACGAATAATAGTGAGCGAAACATTCGTCCCTTGCTGCCCACGCATTTCATCAACCGCTTCATTGAGAGTCATTTCGTTGACTAATTTTCCGTTAATTGCAACGATATAATCTCCTGGTTTAATGCCTGCTTTTGCAGCGGGCGTGTCATCAATAGGGCTTATGACTTTTAATACCCCATATTCTCCCGTCACTTCAACGCCTAAACCGCCGAAAGCACCCGCGGTTGACATGAGTAAGGTCTTATAAGATTCTTCATCTAAATATTCAGAATGAGGATCAAGTCCTGTTAACATGCCGCGAATGGCGTCTTCTAATAATTTTTTGTCATTAATGGGTTGTACGTAATAATCTTTTATTTCAGAAATCGCATTCGTAAAGCGATCAATATCTGCTTTTTGTAAGCTGTCCGCTTTAGTAGGCTGTGTAGTGGTGGTAGCATCATTTACATCTTCTGATTTAAATGCAAAAGCGCTTGAAGTGAACGCGATGCAGAAAGCACACATCACACAACGAATCAATGCTAAAGAATGCAAATTCATAAGAGTGTCCTTAACTTGAAGGAGGCTTTGTTTATAGTGTAAGTATAGTTTATTTTCCGCTAATCGCTTGTCTTAAGATATTGGTATATACCATTAAAAATAGATTGCACAATGCGGAATCTTCCCTTCAAATTTTTATCAATTTTTTTATTATATTTTATTAACTTTTATTTAATAAATTGATTTTATTATTATTTAATTGGAGCAAGCTTTGACCTGTCATAGCAGGTGGTTTGGATAGACCCATCAAATAAAGCATAGTCGGGGCAATATCCGATAAAATACCGGGTGATTTTACCACTGTAGCCGGTCGACCGATGTAAATAAAAGGCACTAATTCAGTGGTATGTGCTGTATGTGGCTGTTCGGTTTTAGGATCAAACATGATCTCAGCATTACCATGATCAGAGGTAATAATAGCTTCAGCTTGAATAGCTTCTAAGGCATTCACTATTTTTAATAAGCATGCATCAATTGTTTCAATAGCTTGAATAGTAGCGGCTAAATTGCCTGTATGTCCGACCATATCGGGATTGGCAAAGTTACAAATAATTACATCAAAACAACCGCTATTTATTGCTTCTATTAGGCGATCTGTTAATAAAAATGCACTCATTTCAGGTTTTAGGTCATAAGTTGCAACGTGAGGGGACGGGATGAGTACCCGTTCTTCGCCAGGAAAAGGTGTTTCAATGCCGCCATTAAAGAAAAAAGTCACATGAGCGTATTTCTCAGTTTCTGCAATACGTAATTGCTTGAGTCCCAGGCGACTAATGTATTCGCCAAAAATATCATCTAGTAATTCATTTTTAAAAGCGACATCAACAGGATAAGTGGCATCATACTCGGTTAAAGTGACTATAGTCGTTTTTGGCCAGGCAGATCGTGTGAATCCGGTGAATTGAGGTTCAATCAGTGCGCGAGTGATTTGTCTTATTCGATCTGCGCGAAAATTCATTAAAATAACCACATCTTCGTCTTTTATTGTGATAGGTGAGCCAATCAAGGTGGGTTTGACAAATTCATCGGTTTCGCCGCGTGCATAAGCTAATTGCAAACCTGTTAAAGCATCGGGGGCGGTGAAAGGAGCGGTGGCATTGACGCATAACTCATACGCTTCACGCGTTCGTTCCCAACGCTTATCACGATCCATGGCAAAATATCGGCCAATGAGTGAGACAATTCTGCCGCAATGGATTTTTTTGCAATGTGTGATTAAAGATGAAATAGAATGACTAGCACTTTTTGGTGGGGTATCGCGACCATCTAAAAAAATATGAATATAAACATTTTGTATTTTTTGTGTGGCAAGCAATTGAATGAGCGCTTGAATCTGCTTTTCATGGCTATGCACGCCGCCAGGAGATAATAATCCCATGATATGCACGGCTTTTTGACTAGGTTGACGAATAGAATCAATTGCTTTCATAAAAACAGGATTAGTAAAAAAACTGTTATCTTCAATTGCAAGATCGATACGGGTTAAATCCTGATGCACAATCCGGCCAGCCCCCATGTTTAAGTGCCCCACTTCTGAGTTACCCATTTGTCCAGCGGGTAATCCGACGGCAAGACCTGAGCCTTCAATGAGGGTATGTGCGTATTTTTTCCATAAATGATCCCATGTTGGAGTTTTTGCAGCAGCAATGGCATTTGCTTGTGTCTCTTGACGATATCCCCAGCCATCTAAAATAATCAGTGCAAGAGGGTGTGGTCGGTTTGCCATGAGTGTTTCCTTGTTTGCGATCATCACGTTTAAAGTGGCCTATTATTCAGATTTTTTGCAGGTCCGTCTAGCAATTCTAATTGGCATAAACCAAAGAGAACGTTAAACTAAGCTTATTCGTTCAATTGAGAATATACATGAAAAAACAATTTTTAAAAAAACAGCTCTTTTTGCTTCTTTCAATAACGGTTATGACGAGTAGTGCTGTTGCTGCAACTGTCGATGATACGCTAGATAATGCTGATAATTCAACGCCCTTTTTGACTACTCACGATCCCTATGAGCGTTTTAATCGAGTCATGTTTCGCTTTAATGATACATTGGATAAAGTGGTTTTAAAGCCTGTTGCTACTTTGTATACTAAAGTCGTGCCAAATCCAGTGAGCAAAGGATTGAGTAATTTTTATAACAATATTGATACAGTGCCTACTGTTTTAAATGATATTTTACAAGCTAATTTTTATCAGGCAACCAGTGATTTTTGGCGTCTTGCAATTAATTCAACAGCGGGGGTGCTGGGCTTTTTTGATGTGGCCTCGCACTTAGGCTTAGAGTATAACAAAGAAGATTTTGGTTTAACCTTGGCGCGTTGGGGGTATAAAAATTCAAATTATTTAGTATTACCTTTTATGGGGCCTGGGACGGTGCGTGATCAAGCCGGCTGGATGATTAACTATCAATACTTATCTATTTATCCTTATGTTTATCCCATTAGAACCCGTTATCAGATTTATTTTGCAGGCGTTGTCGTGCATCGTGCGGAGTTATTACATTATGAAAATGTGATGGAAGAAGCGGCTATTGATAAATATACTTTTGTGAGGGATGCTTATTTGCAGCGTCGAAATTATCAAATTCAGCGTAATGAAGAATTAGCAGATCCTTATCTTGATAAAAGTAATACGAATAAAGCAGGGGAATGATAATAATCTTATGTCAAATGCTCATATCGTAAAACATAAGTTACACGAATTGGCAAGCCAAGTTTATATTTTAGCAACTGGCTTGCAAAATGTAGCGCCTCCTGGTGCACCAGGTCAATCGGTGCAATATTTACTAGAAATAGCTGCAGAGTTAGAACAAGCTAGCCTCGATGCAGAAAAACTTTTATCATCAGACTCCTCGAGAATTTCTTCGAGTTAAGGAGTCGATAACATGTCCCCTCTCAGTGAAAAAGAATTACAAGCAAGCTTAATTACTTTGCTTGAAAAAACAATTGAAAAAGACAATGTACTAAGAGTGAAATATGAGGTCACGAATAAATTTCGTTTTGTTAGTGATCGATTAAAAACATTATTAGAACAGTTAGAAACAGATGCAGCCGGAATGATGCTTTCTGAAAAAGCAAAAGCGGGTGCTGTGTTAGAAAATGATGAGACGTTAGTTTATGTGCATTTATACAATGCAAATGGACTTAATTTTAAGACTTGGAAGAACATGATGATTGCCAAGGTGTTTTATGAATATAGCGTAAATCGGCCTATTTATGTTGAAAAATCACAAATTGATGCTTTTATTCGGGGAAAAGCAGTGCAAGCGCAGCATGGTTATTTAACCATGGCGGTAAAGAGTGCGGATGTTTTGACCGGAGAGCTAAAAGATGGGATGGGTCATCGAATTATTAAAGTAAAAGAAGGTTCCTTACGACTTGATAAATTAATGGCATTTACGCATAACGATCATGAGTATTCGGTGAATGCAGAAGGGGAACTTGTTAAGAAGGGGTTATGAAAAATCATCTCCCGCGCTTAGGTCCCCAGTTTGAAATAGATTGTGCGATTTCTTTGCCTTTTTTTTCAGCCGCTGCAGGATCATTTTTTTGCAAAGATTTTTTTTCAGCAGGATTAGGCGCGTGATCACCATAAAATTGCTGCATCACTCTGACGATGGGCGGTGGCTTTTTTGCAGTTTCGGTACTCGCAGGTCCTAACAATGGGCGACCGATGAGTGCTTGAAAGCGCAAAAAAGAAGCGCTTTGATATTCCAATTTTCCAGGCGTAATAAAATGATTTAATCGATTAAAATCAGTGCCGGCTTCGCGGGTTTCTTTTAAAAAGATTTCCTCTTTTATTTTTTGTTCAACGAAATTACGTTCAGATGCTATGACTTTTTGGGTTTGTAAAAAAGTCATGGCTTTTTTTTCTTCTAGGGGTTTTTCATCCTCAATTTTTTTATCAAGATAGAGTTGATGATGTTTTTTATAAGACTTATTCTCAATCCATTTTTTTTCAAGTTTAATGTGAGAGAGTTCTTCTTTTCTTTTAAGATCTTGCTTTAAAAGGTCTTTTAAATCTTTAATTTGGCGATTTTGTTCTTTATCAATAGAAGCTTTTTGTTTGGTGCCAATGCGATTTTTAGGGGGTAAAGTCGTTTCATCTCCCTCTTCTTGAAAGGCTTCATCGGTGGGAGATTTTTTTGTTTTTTGATTGCGGCAAGTAATACAAATAGCGCCATAAGAAGTCCCTTGTGGCCCCATTTGTAAAAAAGCGGATAAGGGTTTTTCCATTCCGCAAGACGTGCAAATTCGTGTAAGTTGTTTAGTTTTTATCATAATTTTAGTGTCTGCTGAGTAACGCTGTCAGTTGCATGAAATACTTAATATTGTTCATTATATTAAAGAAAATTTGTATTTTACGCAAACAGTCTTCACCTATAGTTACTGTAAGAGAAAAATCACATCACTTGGTGCTTGCCGAAGGTGGGAGATTGGGGTATCCTCAACGCGTTGATTGTATTAACACATTCTAGCTGCGCTCTATAAGCATTCTAGGCCTGCTAGTTATTCAAAAATGGAGAATAAAAAACATGACAAAAGGGCCGTCATTACAAGATCCTTTCTTAAATACGTTACGTAAAGAAAAGATTCCTGTTTCGATTTATTTAGTCAATGGGATAAAATTACAAGGATTGGTTGAGTCGTTTGATCAATTTGTAGTTTTATTAAAAAACACCGTGAGTCAAATGGTTTATAAGCATGCTATATCGACCGTGGTACCCTCGAGAAATGTTTCATCCCCATTAGATTATAGTAATAATAATGGTAATGGCAATGGAGGAAATACGAATCATAATCACTTTCCAAAAGAAAAAGAATAAGAGGTAATCATTTGATAGATCGCCCACAAGGTGGTGAACGGGCTGTGCTGGTTCATATTCATTTCCCTGCAGGTCAGATGCAAGAAGATTTATTGGAATTTAAAGAACTTGCACAATCTGCAGGGGCAGATGTCGTTGATATTATTCTTGGTACGCGTAAGACGCCTGAGTCTAAATATTTTGTGGGGACGGGAAAAGCTGAAGAAATTCGAGCGGCAGTTGTTGCGCACAAAGCTGAATTGGTTATTTTTAATCATCCGTTAACCCCTGCGCAAGAGCGTAATTTAGAAAAATTATGTCAATGTCGGGTGATTGAGCGCACGGGTTTAATCTTAGATATTTTTGCGCAACGCGCGCGTAGTTTTGAAGGTAAACTACAGGTTGAATTAGCTTTATTAAAGCATTTGTCGACACGATTAGTGCGTGGCTGGACGCATCTTGAAAGACAAAGAGGGGGGATTGGTCTTCGAGGGCCTGGGGAAACGCAGCTTGAAACCGATCGTCGTTTAATTCGCGATCGTATTAGATTTATCACGCAACGTTTAACGAAAGTACATAAACAGCGAGAACAAGGCAGGCGATCTTACCAACGGGCGGCGATTAAAGCTGTGGTATTGGTTGGTTATACTAATGCGGGCAAATCTACTTTATTTAATCGATTAACGGGCGCTGATGTTTATGTCGCGAATCGATTATTTGCAACATTGGATCCCACTTTGCGTCGCGTATCTGTTGCAGAATTGGGTCCAATTATTTTAGCAGACACTGTGGGTTTTATTCGGCATTTACCGCATGATTTAGTCAAAGCATTTCACGCAACGCTTGAGCAGGTAAAAGAAGCGGATTTATTATTACATGTAGTTGATGCGCATAATGATAATCATCAAGCAACACTTATTCAAGTCAATGAAGTGTTACAAAGTATTGGGGCTGAGAGTGTGCCGCAAATATTAGTGTATAACAAAATTGATTTATGTGAAGGCATGCCTATTGGTATTGATCGTGATGCAGAAGGTATAGCAAAACGCGTATGGATTTCTGCTGAAAAAAATATAGGCATAGCAGACTTGCAAACGGCAATTGTCGAGCATTTAGGGCAAGATATGTTTGAAAAATTATTAACCCTACAACCCAAAGATGCGAAATTACGGGCACAATTATACGAACTCGATGCTGTGATCAGTGAAAAAATTCAAGAAGATGGGACGTATCGATTATTGATTCGATTACCTAAGGCAAAGTGGAAAGCCTTAGCGGGGAAGTAATCTAGAATAGTTCAAAGCGATTCGTCTATACTTTTTTACGCAAGGAGGATTGAGCAGCTAAAAATTCTTTTCTATAGTCTAGCTCTAAATTCACCTGGCTTTTTTTAATAATAAAATAAACAGATTTCGTTAAATCTCCTTCTAGATTTAGATAAATGATTAATTTATTAATTTTTTCATTTAATGCTTTTAATAAGTTTGTTAAATTATCGTATTTTGTTTGAATAACATCATCCGCTTCAACTGACCACGAACGTTGCCATAGTCCGCACCGTGCCCACCGCGATGTTGGTCTACTATATTCTTGTAAGATGGCTTTAGCTTGCTTGACTTGCAGCTCATCAGGATTAAGAGCTGGACATGTATTTTCTTTGCCAATTTTTTCCCAAATCAAATCATGTTTTTTATAATCACTTACACTGAAACGAGAATTTTGAGTAATAAATTTAGAAATAGAAGCCTTTTGATCGACAAACCAATGATTAATTTCATCAATTTTAACGCGACCATAGACATATCTCAAAAAGTCGAAACATTTCTCATTTTCTGAGTTTACTGTTGCTATGTTAGGAAGGTAAAAATTTTTAGAAGATTTATCCTCGATCTCTAATGCAATTTTTGCTTCCTCTATCTCTTCTGTAGTTAACCTAAACTTTTTTTGAAGTTCCTCGTCAGTGTATCCAGTTGTTTCATGCTTTACTTTACCAATGCTACGCGAAAAGCCCCGTCATTCATGGCGGGGATGGATAGCGTGGACACCGAAGGTGTCCTAGTTTTTTAATTCATTAGGAGAATCTTGTTGTTGAATATATTGTTTCACTATGCTGATGGGTGCACCACCA
>Ga0207010_1038_pt2 | contig 25944 bp, 22 predicted proteins | sample Alteio_BWMinCont_82_FD_153465 | JGI IMG/M metagenome (GOLD analysis project Ga0207010, IMG submission 153465) | Enriched cells from forest soil in Barre Woods Harvard Forest LTER site, Petersham, Massachusetts, United States -... | ecosystem: Environmental > Terrestrial > Soil > Temperate forest >...
CAAGCCGAAGCAAGCATCCAAAAGGAAAAGGCAACCGTGATATCAAGCGCTGACGCAGCACGGGCAAGGGATTTGGCCAAGAGGCAGGATTTGGCTAACTTTAGCCAGACGATAGAGTGCAGACAGCAGATCATTAATTTGAGCATGAAATTAAGAAATTGGTTCTAGCCCCGGGTGTAGCGCGCAGCGCAAACCCGGGGCGTAGGGTGATGACGTCCTACACCCAGGTTGGGCCAGATGGACGTTCCTACGGGACTCAAAATAATGGTTGCGCCGGTTCCCATAGTTTGCCCTTCCAGGCCTACACTATGGGCTTTAAAGAGGTTTGTCCCTACGGGACTCGGTTCCGGAGCATAACATAATAGGAGATATAAAATGATCATAACAAACGCAGATTTAACACATGCATTAGTCCCTCAGGCGCCACAATCCACTTTGGAAGGTCTGTGGCAAGGACAAATGGCTCAAACGGAGATGGTCTTTTTGGATCATCTTAACGAGGTTCAGGCAAGCAGCGACAGTGCCAACTCTAAGAGGGAAGATTTAAAAGAGCGGCTAAGGGTTATTCAGGAAAGAGCTGAAGCACAATCACAAGCAAGCAATGCTGAGATAGTTTCGCTCAAGGTTAATGCTCAGGAGGCGAAAGCCAAAATAGATCAGTTGAAAAATCAAATTGCATCGAAAAGCCAAGCCGAAGCAAGCATCCAAAAGGAAAAGGCAACCGTGATATCAAGCGCTGACGCAGCACGGGCAAGGGATTTGGCCAAGAGGCAGGATTTGGCTTACTATAGTCAAACGATAGAATGCAAACAGCAGATCTCTCATTTGAGCAGAAAATTAAGGAATTGGTAAAGGAGGAACTATGTCATCATCAACATCAACAACGGAGTCAGGTCCTATTAACTTAACTCCTTATCAGCTTCTATTTTATCCGGATGAGGTTGAAAACAAGGGGTCAGTCTCTACGGGCAGACCTAAAGCAATAAATAGGAGACTATGCCCCGCAGTCGATAAAACTCTTTCTGCATTGATGGGAACAGGATCTGCGGCGCAGGAAATCGGGAAGGAAGCCCTTCTTCCTTTAAATAGTAGCTTTAATCTCTCATATCTGCAGAAAAGGGATGAGATCAGCGGCAAGTTGAAGTTGGCCAGCGAGACAATCAAAAACCGGAAGGTGGATAGTCTTGTGCCATTCAAAAAAGATGCGAATGCGAACAATCATTCCAACTCTAAAATTAATTCTTATGAAAGAGGCAAAATGATCACAAGCATAGGTACAGCGAGGATGTTTGCTGCTTCCTTCGAGATGGTAGGGGAAGCGATTTCGACCGGGATTTCAGCGATCTGCCATATGGATGATGAATCACTTAGGGAATGTCAGGCAGTAAGTACGGGCATTTCTTATATGGTAAGAAAAACTAAAGAGAACATCCCTCAAAAAGTAAAATTGCAATATCACAGCTTTGTTGCTGATTGCCAATCATCACGACAAAGAAGTTCGGCAATCATGAGTCAACAAAATAATATCCCAAAAGAGCTGTTCGAACAGTATTTTAAGGATATAGATACTATTTCATTAGGTTTAATCCCTGCACCTGCTTTGGGGGCTGTATCAAAGCCCATTGTGTCGTTGATCAGTAAAGTAAATAAGAGTGTTCAATCCACAATCAAATCTGTGACAAATATCAAAGGTTGGAATTTGTGTAAAAATCTAGACTTCTATGATCTTGTCCCGGATACCTTAATTCTCCCACATGAAATTCCCCCCCTCCTTCGCAATTCAAAACCGTCTGTTCCCTCCAAGGTTTCGTCTTCTTTAACAGCACTATCTAAACCGGATCCATACAAGATTTCAGCTCAATCATTAGCAGCGCCTAATCTTAGCCTAACAGAAAAAAAAGCCATGGATTCAGCCCTGAAGTCTATCATTTCAACAGATTTCAATAGAGCATTGCGCAACGATGTCGCAAGGGTTGCCCGTCTAAAGTCAATACCCACTTTTACGAAATCCAGTGGCTTTCCCGAGCATCTTAATCAGTTTCGTTCTAATAGCCTTCAACATGAATTTGCTGTTTCAAAGTTAGGCTCCAGTGGTAAAGGACGAATCCGGGGCGCGTTATCCTACAAGGAATTTGATGATAGTGTCTTATTTTTACTAAGTCCAAATCGATCTGTTGCCTCAACATATGTGACTTATGTAGAACGGGCTGAATTTTATATTTCCGAGGTCATCAACTTTGCAAAAGAGCGTGGATTATCGAAAGCTTATATTGCCTGGAATCCCGAGAAAATGCCTGTCGCATCCATCATAGAACAAAAGGGGATCAAGATTTCAGGTGTAAATACATTGTCTCCAGGAATTAACGCTAAACCCTATTTAAGTGTTGAACTCGTTATCCCTAAAAAATAAGGAGAATCTTTCCTTTGTTTCAATGGACCAACTGCAGGCTGCCAATTTGATATTCGCATGATCCCCTAGCATAGGGTTAGAATAGTCTGATCTCATGCTTGAAATAAGATTGTATTCAATCAATTCTAATGCTATCCATAGCTTGAGAATTATCTTAAGATTGGATTAAAAAAAGCGATGAATCAAAAGCTGAAAAAGTCTAATTCCATAAGTGCAGACATTCTGTTGCATAACGGTGTCTTTATCACGATGGACCCTGCCAGGCCTGAGGCCACGGCACTGGCCATTAAAAATACGCTCATTTTATGGGTGGGCGACCAAAATGAGATGGATGATTGGAAGGGACAAGGCACACGGACAATAGACCTTAAAGGGTGTTGCGTCTATCCGGGTTTTATTGACACCCACATGCACGTCCTTTATACCGGGTTAGTGAAATCGTATCTTCAGCTCCAAGAATGTCTAGACAAATCGACAATAATTTCAAAAGTCAAAGAGTATGTAAAGATTTGCCAAAAAGATGAATGGATCTTCGGAATTGGTTGGGATGACCATCATTGGTCCAAAAAAACAGTTCTTCATGCTGCTGATTTAGATGCCGTTGCACCTCATCATCCTGTCGTTCTTCGAAGAAGTGATACTCATTTAATTTGGGTAAACAGTTTAGTTCTGAAATTAGCCGGCATTGATGCAAAAACGACGGAACCAGCTGGTGGAAAAATTGAAAGAGATCCAGCAGGCAATCCTACAGGAATATTAATCGATTCTGCCATGGGGATGGTGCATGACGTCATACCCATCTGCAGTTTTCAACAAAGAGTCCAAATAATTCAAAACACTTTGGAGGATTGCCTGCAAAAAGGGATTACCACTGTGCATAATGCATCGACGGATGAATCAGACTTTCAATCATTCAAACAATTGGCGTCTGAAAATCGGCTGAAAGTGCGAATTTATCTGATGGGCGCAGTGCGACATAAAGAGGACATTCAGCTTTGGAAAGGCTCTCCTCAAACATATAGTCCCTTTCTTCAGCAGTGCTGCCTAAAGTTGTGGATGGATGGTGCGCTGGGATCTCGCGGCGCGGCTTTATTTGAACCTTATGAAGACGATGGCAACAATTGCGGCCACTTACTTTGGGAAAAGGAAGACCTCTTACCTATTTTGCAGCAGGCAAAATTCAAAGGGTTTCAAGTTGCCATTCACGCAATTGGTGATAGAGCAATTCAATGTGTCCTTGACGCCTATGAAAAACTAGGGGTAAAGGGACTACGCTGGCGCATCGAACATGCCCAGCAAATCGCCCATGCTGACATCAAGCGCTTTGCCGAGTTGGAGGTCATTGCGGCCATGCAGCCTTTGCATGCAACAGCAGACATGGCTTGGATTAAAGAACGTCTAGGAAAAAAGAGGATAGAATCTGGCGCATTCATGTGGAGGTCTCTCTTGGATAGCGGAGCCATGATTGTTGGCGGATCTGATGCGCCTGTTGTCGATGCAAATCCACTGTGGGGTATCTATGCAGCCATCACAAGGCAGGACCACCATCAATTTCCTGAAAAAGGCTGGTATCCCAAGCAAAAAGTCACCCGTGAAGAAGCCCTTAAGATATATACCATCGATGCAGCCTACGCCTGCTTTCGTGAGAACGAGCTAGGGTCTTTAACACCGGGTAAATTGGCTGATCTGGTTGTACTGCCGGAAAATCTGCTTACCTGCGAACCCAAGGCCATGCTCAACATGAAAGTTATCTATACCATTGTAAACGGTAAAATCGTCTTCGAAAGGAATGGGTAATTTTATATTTTCAGTATTTGTACCAATAAGGGGTTTGAAGTCCAATGGAACGAAAACGTACGCTAAGGAATTATATGAAGTTCTTCAGTTTCCAGCTTAGGAAGCATTTTCTTATGCCTATATAGTAAGGCCCTCGTCAGTTTTGAATGCTATATCTACGACGCCCTTGGGGGCAAACATGCTTTTAAATTGTTTGTACATTTCTTGCCTGCCGGTGCCCCCAGATTCCTTTAAAAGCAATTCTTGACCGTAAATGGCAATATCTTCCACAATTCGTTCATACCTGTAATAGGCCAAGATTGTCGTGTTAACTACAGTCTTTCCGTAACCTTTATAAAAAAGCATTTCCTCACGCGGTTGATTCCAAACATTTGCAACACCTCCGCCAATAAACATGAGGTCACGTTCCTTGGGCGCCATAATAGGATCGTCCCAATCCACCATGTAGATAGTGTCATTTCCATCCATCAATACATTGCCGGCATGAATATCGGAATGGCACAATACGAATTTAGTCGATAGGTTCCGGATTTTTTTGCTTAGCTGTTCAGCACGGTCTACCAGTCGGCGAATTACTAGCAAATTCTTCTTCATAAGCTTCAATAACTTGAAGGCTACCGCGTCACCAATCGGTTCAGCTTCAATATGAATATAAAGGGACCGCACGGCCTCTCGCCACTTAGGTGAATAGGTTTCCCTCCGGATTTGATTTCGGATTGATTGTGGTACATCAATTTCATGAACTTGCCTTAACATTTTGCCGAGATCAAGCCATTGATTGTCCGTTAGATTACGGTTAAATCCGTTTTGTCCTTCGATAAATGGGTAAACAATGAGTGTAAAATCTTCAATATGCTGAGTTGATTGACCACGGATTGTTTTGACGGGTGGTATAATCTGTTGAATACCCATCATCTGTAACAGCTTCACTATTACTACGCTAATATCATGGTGGTGGCCACGTTTTAGCTTTACGAAATAAGAGGTCTGGTCATGCGCCTGAGCTTTGTATACTGACGCATTCATATCCGCGCCTAAGGGAAGAAATGTAAGCGTAGCAACTTTAATGCCGTAATTGGTATTTAGGCTACTAATAACGAGGTCGTCTGAAATGGATTGTTTCTCTATCATCGCAAAAGTGTGCCAGTATCTGATGGTTTTATAAAATGAATTAGATTTATAGAAGAAAACATGACATCCTCGTTATTTTCCAATGGCTTTCATAAAATTCAGCATTTCCTGAGAAGCTTCTGTGTGGGTTTTTAGACCTTCTTTGAGGTGGGTTCCGCCGACGAGCCAATCAAGCATGGGATACATGGTAAAATCCATATGTTTCGCCCCTTCAACTTTTTTTTGCGTAGAACGTGCGGAGTTTTTATGAAAAGCTTCAAATTCATCGAGCATTTCTTTATCTCCTTTATTATGTGGATCTAACTCAGAACTGAGTATAAGTACAGGAACTGCTAATCCTGCTAATTTTTTTTCTTTAGTCCCCGTTAATCGTCCGTCAAGATTAATACAACCTGCAATGTCAGGGTTATCTCTTGTGGCCATGATAGAAGAGGCTCCTCCTAATGAATGGCCTGATAATATTATTTTATTGGTAAGTCCACAGCCTTTCGGTAGTCCCGATAGTTTTTCACTTCGAATTTGTTCAACGACAAATTGAATATTTGCAGTTCCAGTAGAAGCCATTTTTTCTGCCTCTTCATCAACTTTTTCCATACCAGAAGAAAATAGTTTGTCCCAAGCATGCTCATTAAGTGCTTCTTGACTGAATGGAGCATGATTTGAGCTTGCCGGATGGTTCAAATTTAATACTACAAATCCATGACTGGCCAATTCTTCAACTAATGGACGATAAATAGTAGGGTCAACGCTCATTCCATGGGAGAAAATCAGGATTGGCATACCTTCAACAGGATCTAATTGATCCAAAGCATGGGTATGAAGGGTTTCACTTTGTTGTGCGGTGAGTGGATCGCCAGTGTATTCTGGATTCATTGACCTAATCACACCATAATAACCAGGAAGCATCTGCATAAGGGTCCTGTTTCCAGTCACATTACGTGTAGGAGCAAATATTTCGATTCCAATTTTATTATTACTTCCTCTGACTATAGAGTTCGGAACATCAAGAACAAAACTAGTGCGACCAATCAAGTGAGGGCCTGTGAGGGGAGGCAAAACTTGACACAAGCGGCGATGTTCTAAAGGAGTTTCATAATTGAGATGCTTAGATTCATATAGTGCTAAGGCCATAGTATCTTTAAACGCTTTATCAGTGACAGCTTCCAGATAGGTCTTAATAGACACATGAGGTAAAGTAGGATCATAGGGAACTAAAGCCGTAGAATCAAACGTAATATCTCTACCACTTATATTCCCTTGTTGTTTGGAAAGGTCCTTGGCCGCGGAATTATTGTGAGTGGCATCAGTTTGAATGTCATGCTTAAGTATCTGATGTTTAAAATCTATGGGATCCATATTATTTCCTCCGAATTACATTATTGAGGCTTTCGAGTACTGTGAAGCCTGACCAAGCCTGACCCCATTTCTTATTTTCCAATTGCTTTCATAAATTTCAGCATTTCTTGAGTGGCTTCTGTGTGGGCTTTTAGTCCTTCCTTTAGGTGGGTTCCACCTACAAGCCAATCAAGGATGGGATACATGGTAAAATCATTGTGCTTGACTCCTTCAATTATTTTTAAGGTAGATCTTGCGGAGTTTTTACTTAAATCTTCGAATTCCCGGATCGTTTCTTTGTCTCTTTCAGTTTCTCCGTATTCAGTCCTTAGTATAAGGACAGGTGCTTCCATTTTAGCTGACCTTTTTTCTTCTTTCCTTGCTAAACGCCCATCCAGGTTAATACAACCTGCAATTTGATTTGTTACGGCCTCGACAGAAGATGCCCCACCTAAAGAGTGGCCAGCTAATATTATTTTATTAGTTCGACCGCAACCCTTCGGAAGTTTAGCTATATTTTCATTTCGAATTTGTTCAACGACAAATTGAATATTGGCAGTTCCTTTTGCAGACATTTCTTCAGCCACTTTATCTTCCTCTTCAAGACTAGAAGAACGTAGTTTGTCCCAAGCATCCCCATCAAGTGCTTCTTTACTGAATGTTGCATGGTTCGAGCTTGCCGGATGATTCAGGTTTAATACAATAAAACCATGACTAGCCAATTCTTCGACCAATGGGCGATAAATTGCAGATTCGACGCCCATTCCGTGGGAGAAGATCAGGATCGGCATACTTTCTACAGGATCTAACTGATCTAAAGATTGGGTGTGAAGAGTTTGACTTTGTTGTATTGAGAGTGGATCTTCGGTATAATCCGAACGCATTGATTTGATCACTCTATAATAGACCGGGAGCATCTCCATAAGAGTCCTGTTACCTTTTACATTGCGAGTAGGAGCAATAATTTCAACTTCAATTTTATCATTACTTCCCCTGTTTTTGGAGTCAGGAACATCAAGAATAAGGCTAGAGCGACCAATTAGATGAGGGCCTGTGAGGGGAGGCAAAACTTGGCATAAGCGGCGATGTTTTAACGGTATTTCCTCTAATGGTGTTTCAGGATTGAGATACTCAGTTTCATATCGCGCTAAAGCCATAGCATCTTTAAATGCTTTATCGGTGACAGCCTCCAGAAACGTCTTAATAGCAACATGGGGCAAAGTAGGATCATAAGGAACAACAGCCGTGGAATCAACGGAAATACTCCTTCCACTCATATTCCCTTCTTGTTGGGAAAGATCCTTCGCTGCGGATTCATTATCCAGCTGTTCAATATAAGCTTGATATAGTTCAATGGCAGCCTGACGTTTAGAACGTCTAATGAGATCTTCTTCTATGGGATTCATGTTATTTTCTCCTACTTAGATCGAAAATTAAGGTTAAAGTCCTGGGGTGTAGATATAAGCACACCTTTAGATTAAATTTAACCCTATAGTCATTATAACATTATTTGATTTTAACTTTCAAAAAAACAATACATAAATAAATCACTTAATTATTAATATATTCCATCCTAGTTTAGATTTATAGGGTATAAAATACCCTATTGTTCTAACCTGCTTCATGTGTTATAATACAGGAATGAAAATGAGGGTGTTTATCTATGAACCCAATCACTGAGAAGAGCTACGTTTTAAGTCGAGCTGAGCAATGTCAGACGACAAATAAAAAAGATAAAGTTAGAGGTTATTTAATGAGTTTTTTAAGAGATGTTATTTTAATATTAGATTAGCCCAGAAAGTTTTAACAAGGGGGATGTTATGTCACCACTAGATCGAATGAAAGAAATAAATTTAGAAGAAAATATCATGTCTGGGATGCAGAAAAAGCGAGAAAACATTAGTAATCTATCAAGTGATAACTTGGTGCAAGAGTTTAATGATATTAAATCTATACCCGACAAGGTAGAATTCTTATCTGAAGTTTGTATAACAGCCTGCAATTCTGGTTTACAAACCCAGGAAAATCGAGATAAATTGACTATTGCATCTCGGCTTGCAGCACAAACTGAATTAAAGGCACCTGGATTTAAAACAGATTTTTACATGAGTTTGATGGGTAAAAATGAAAAGGATGTATTACAGTCATGCCATAATACGACTATGTCGGACCTCATTTTTTGCCAAGAAATGGGCTGCAAAATGTCTAAACTTCCATTGACAAAGCCTCTTCATGATATTGAATAATGGATAATAAAAAGGGTCTGACGGGCAGACCCCTTTTACTCTAACTTACTCTTTATGTAATGGATGACATCGGTATTAAATTTCTTATAGAGTGATCATGCAATAGCTTACGAGTCTTTTTCTCCTGCTTCAGCGGTTTATTACACCATTCCCTAATTTTAAAGTTGCAGATTTTTCTCTAAAATAGGGTATTTTATACCCTATTTTTGAAATCTTAGATTAAATTATAATCTTATTTGTTAATTTTATAATTTATTACAATAAATAAACTAGATAAAAAATTATATACAAATAATTATAAATCTATTATAATTACTTTTAATTTAGGGAGTGTGACATGTCTTTTATTGATAATATAAAGTTTGTTTCAACGATTGAATTCGAAACTAATAATAGACTGGCCTCTGCTGCACAGTACCTAATGACCCCTTGCCGAGCGGCTTATGGAAGAAAGTTCGTTCTCCTAGAAAAGGAGTATGATAAACCATTAAGCCAATTTGGGTTAAAATCCCATAACCAATCCCCGAGATTTCAAATTGATATTACTGCCACTGATCCCCGAAATAAGTGGGTTCAAAAAGCGTTAGAAGTTGCCGCCTTTGTCCCTGCCGTCATCGGAGTAGCGATTTTAACCCTTTGCCAAAATTTTGATATCGACTTTGCCAATCGATTTAGGCTCGCCAAAGAAGCTTTAATCCGTTACCAGGATTTTTTCGATGTAACGGAACCATCTTCTTTTGTTTGTGGTTACCGCCAGTTATTTACTAGACAACAACGAGTCGAAATGATCGAGAAGCGGATTCGAGAGCTTATTCCAAATTTGGAAAACCCAACTGAATTTATGCTTAAGTTGATAGCGGAATTACAATGCGAGAGTGTATTTTACTCGTTATTCGCTTCTGATGAAGAAATGTATTCCATTGTTTTAAATGCCATCGATCAGTTGGGTGACAATCAAAAGAAACAATTCGTCGAAAAATTTAGACATACAATTATTATCCATTGGATTGGTTTTGGTGCAGGATATATACCCAAAATATGGGAATATAAAATCTTGCAACATTTAAATTTTGAGAATGTCGATGTATTAGAAAGATATGAAGATATATTAATAGAGTCTGATCCTATTTTCCAGAGATTAAATACCCTTAATCCGCAGTTTAATTTTTTAATAGAGCTAACAACCGAACAGAAAAGGGTCGTTTATGCCGAAATGAGTGTTAACATCTTCAATCAACTCATTGAACGTCATCCATTCTTATTGATCAAAGACTTTGCTGTTCTATCAGAAGCGAAAAAAATGCGCATCGCATCGCTCAATGTTTTGCCTGAAAGAAGTAAAGATGATCTGGAAAATTTGGACCAAGGTCAACGCAAAGAAATTTATCAGTTAATGAACAATCAGCTGTTTAAGTGCCTGACTCTTTCATATCCTTGTTTATTGATAGCCGACTTTGACGTTTTAACAAAGCAAAGACAAAAAAGCTTAGCCAAAAATTTAAATGTAAAAGATCGAGTTCGAGAATATCTCATAGTCCAACCACCCGCTTTAGCTTTAAAAGAATCAGTAAAGGAAAAAAAATACATAGATCTTCTACCCGCTTTAAAAAAATTAGATCTAGATACTTATACTAAATTTTGCAATAGGCTTGGTAACGGACGTTTTATAAAATTAGCTATAAGTTATGGAAATGACATCATTCGTGAAGATTATCAATTTATCAAAAACTTCCTTAGTGGCTTAAATCGGGAACAACTTTTATACATCTTCAGTACAAATGATTCTTGCAATAATTTCTTTAAATCAAACAGAACACCACAAGCACTATGTGCATGGAATATTCTGTTCACAGACCCCGCAGTAGCCTCAAAGTTATCCGGTGATGATCTTCTAAAACTCGTGAAAGGGCAAGTCGATCCATCAATGTGCATAGACGGAAAAATTGTAAATAATATTCCACCCGTAGATTCCTTACCTTATGCTTCACTCGATGTTTTGAGAGGATATTTTGATGAATTAAAGCAAAAATTAGTTGAAAAATTCAAAGAAGAGTATACATGCTTAAAAGAAATTCACGATGAAATTCAAGTTGAATTCACAGCTGAGATTGATAAATTTTTCTCTACTGAATCATTGATGGATTTCATTGAAACGGCTAAACAACATCCTAAACTTTGGAAAAGAGATCGTGAAGAAGATCAGCAAGCGCGCTTGTCGCTGGAAGCAGATAATCCGATAAACAAATTCAACTTTTTGCCATCAAATCTTAAAAATTTAAGGATATTCAAGCAGATTAGAGGGATAGAAAATTTCAACAATGCGGCGAGATTATATCTTCAAGATTACCTGGATCTGTTCGCCTATAGCTTATTGAGCGATCTTGATTTGTTTGTTAAGGTTTACAGACACGTTCTGACGGCAGAAGAAAGATTTTTGGCGGAGACTGTATTGCGGGATTGGGTGGGACTTAGCGGCATGTTCAAAAATCCGGAACAACAATATCAAATCCTGGAAGCAGGTCTTATCGATGCCAGAAAACCTGAAAATTTATTCGATAAATGCTTCTCCGAGATTTTGAAGAAACCAAACTGTCTAACAGAACTTCAAGATGTTCCTGAGCCAATGGTAACACGTATGGTCCCATTTCTTGAACGGGAAATCGTCCGTCGTCAAAAAAACCTCGTCTGTGACAAAGAAACTGTGGCGACATTAGAGAGTTATCTGCAAAATCTTAAAGAACAAATGAATAAAACTTTAGAAGTAATTCTTAGGGGAAAGGCGGCTAATGAGCGTTGCTGACATGAATAAAAGTATTTCGAGGAAACTGGGGGACAAGATGTCCAGGTTTTGCGCACCTTTGGTTGACCATCTCGAAATAAGCCATTTTTATCATTATATTGTCACTCATTCAGGCCATTTTGCTGCGGTCGGCCTCAATTTAGGATGGCATGAATGTTTATTTTCTGATCCTGAGCTGGGCGTATATCCTGTCCCTTATTTCTATCACAATAGAGAGAAGATTAAAGGGGTGATTTTCACACAGTTGATAGCGAATAAAGGGTGGGAGGGGCTGGCTAAGGTGGCTAGCCAGGATTTCGACGTGAATCTGGGGTTGCAAATTAACCATAGCACACAGGTAGGTTTGGAGGCATTTGGATTTGGTTTAAAAACCGATGATCCCCGCCGGCATATGGGGTTATTGAATGAACTCCCTTTATTGCAATTATTCATCAAGGAATTCAAAAAGGAGATCGGTGTAGAAGTTCTTCGTGATAATTATGTTGACATTGCTTCCATGATTGGTCCTTCATTTTATGAGGCTCCCAAGCAGGCAGCACCCAATTTACGTGAAACTATTTTAGGGAAAATGAAGATCAAAGTCGAAAATCCGTTCACAGAACGTGAATCCGAGGTGATCGATTTATTACTTGATGGAAATTCAGCCCCGCAGATTGCCGACGAGCTTATTATTTCAAAACGTACCGTAGAGCATCATATTGAAAGGATCAAGGACAAGCTCGACTGCTACTCCAAATCCGAACTCATTAAAAAATTAAGGGAAATGAAATCCTTTTTGGATTTCTAATATAACAAGATTCGCCAAGGGAGAATCCTTTTTGAACATGACCTTACACTTCTCTATCGCTAGCATAATTTTAGAAAATCTTCCTGAGGTTTTTGTTTCATTTTTCAAGTTCTTCAGCGGCAATTCCATGAACATAAAAGAGGAAGGAGGATGTATCTTCGAATCCGAGCTTGGTAAAAAGGCCCCAAGCCATTCCCTTGGGCATTAATATTGCCATGACATAAGGATAATTCAGTTTTTTTGCTTCAACGAGGGCAGCGTGTACTAAGGCTCCACCAACACCAATTTTCCTGTGTTCCGGCAGGGTACCCAAATTCCAAACCCCTGAGGTTGTTTCCGTGGTTGAAAGCGTTGCTGTGCCAACCAATTTCCCTTTCAGGTAAGCCATGAAATGAACGGCCTCCCCATTTTTCATGGTAGCATAGTTAATGGCTGCAAATTGATCCAAGGTTGAAGGGTTCATCCCGAATGCATTCACAGCTAGCTCTGAAAAAGCTCTGGTATCAGATTCATTACCGGCTATTTTGATAGTGAGATCAGAAGACGATGGAGGGGCTCCACGAATACCTTTAGAAATATCTAAAGCGATGCCGATTAAAATTCCGCCAAATTGAAATCCTTTCTCTTCCAGATTCTTTGATGAGCTCCACCAAATAAATGGAACATTGCGGCTTTTAAAAAACTCCACTGCCTTATCAATTTCAGCTTCTGAAGGAGTGCGTTGACCATTGTCTTCCATGATGCCATTGCAGATGGCACTGTCCATTCCGGTTGCATAGTAGCTATAGAAGGGAAAAGATTGAAATGCAGCCCCAGGTAATGGACTGTAAATGGAAGTGGAACGGAAAAATTCCAAGCGGCCATCCAAAATGGATTTCACCATTGCAACATTTGCTGTCTTTTGATCATTGGAAAATAGGGGACAGCATACAAGAAACGAGAAAGCGATAAATGAGAAAAGATTGAATAAAGTGCGCATGGGATTTTACCTTTTTTATTTGTTGATAATGTAGCAGCTAATCCGGTTTCAAAATAGGGTAGTTTCTACCCTATCTTTAGTTTCTATTTGTAGATAAAATAGAATCAAAAAAGGGTCTCTTATGGTTCCATATATTAATTATTCTGCGAATTTTCTATTCAAAACATCTAAATTAGTAAACTTGAATTATATCGTTTCGGGTTATCATCTAGCGAGATCTATAGCTGATTATACCAAGACTAGACCGGAGAATTTCCATCTGAAGGAAAAAATCGATAAAGTTGTTAGGGTGTGCGAAGGAATTACTTTTGCATTTGGTTTGAGATCACTGACAATGGCTCTTGAAAGAAGATTTCCTGTTGTTTCTCAATATTTTCCTTCTCGTGATGACTACCTGGTTCCATTTATATTACTTGCAGTCACTCTTTCCTGGATGGGTGTCGCTTATTCAATCTGTACTGTGTTCAATCGTTATATGCATTCCGGGAATGGACAACCAACACAAAGCGTTCAACAGTTTCAAAATAACGATCAAGTCAAAATAGAATTCGATTATCCCAAATACCAAAAACTACAGCAATGTTTATATGTTTCCGACATTATGGTGAATGTTGCCCTGGCTTACTTTTCAGTGCAAAGTAAAATACTTGGCATGGTTAATATTGCTTCGTTAAGTTACAGCTTTTATCAGTCTTCCTATAAAAGATGGATTTGCTTAACGCATTCTTTTAAACAGCCAAATATCGAAGGTGCTATTGGAGGCATCGCTTTAAGCAATCTGATAACCAAAATAAAAGCAGAATATTATTTTCCGGTTATCAGGAACAATGAAAAGAAGAATTGCACCATCTGTATTGAAGGCGAAGAAGCAAATGAGCCTACTCCTGAGATGCATTTTTGTCGAAATCACGTTTTTCATATAAACTGCATTTCCCGGCATATTCAACGCTGCAGTGGAAATTTGATTAATGATCTTGACATAGAAGGGCGTACCATACACATTCGTAATGGTCTTAAGAGTCGTATTGAATATGAGGCTAGCATTCCTCAAACCAATTTACCAAATTGTCCTAATTGCAGAGGAAACCCTGTATCACAAGAATTATATCTCGAATTAACTGAAAGTAATCGTTACAAAATTTCAGGATGTGCTACCGGTGGGATTCATACAACCAATAAAATTGTATTTAAGCAGCCTATTCCTGAAGAAGATGATGACATTGATGACAACGATTTAGAGGAGTTAATTGCGATCCCTGAAGAGTGGCAATAGGGAAAGAGGGAATATGAGTTCTATAGTCAATAGCAAAATACCACTTGATCAGACACATTTGTTGGCTCCAGTATTGCAATCAGATTGCTATCTGAAGGCTGACAATGAACATCATAGTCAGATTTTGTGCAATTTTATCCATTTGCTCCTTCTCAGTAATGATTTACCTGTTCTCGGGAGGATACCTAAATGAAAGCACCCTTTCCAAAATTTAAATTCAAGAACGACGCTTATACCCGACGACGGGGGACGCCGGCGATGCTGATGATTAGTTGCGCCGGATGCAATCAACTTGTGATGGGATATCAAAAAGATGGTCCGGGTCCCTTGTTGCGCTGCTATCTTGACAGGATTCACTATCCAACCGATCTATCATCGCTGCAACATCAAGAGTTTGATAAAGATGCCTTTCCGCATTTAGTATGTCCATCGTGCCAAGTTGTGATTGGCACAGTCATGATATATGAAAAAGAAAATAGGCCAGCTTATCTTATGCGAAAGGGGTTTTTTAAAAGGAAGAAAGTGTATTAGTTACCTATTCTTGATGATGTTGTCATAAATCAACTCTGCCACTTCCTTGTCTTTACCGCTCTCATTGATCACTTTCAAATTGATGAAATGGTCATATTTACCGGAATGAAATTGCTTTAGCTCTTCTTTTCCTGCCTCAAATCTTTTGCCGTCTTTATCACGGTTATCTTTAGACAATCTTTCTTCCAATACTTCCAAGCTTTCAGGTTCTATATAAATGGTATATAAAGAGTCTGTATAATGTGAGAGCATAACTTCACTTTTGTCTACAGGCCAATCAAGGATGGGAAATTGACCATTGGCCAGGGCGTCATCGATCAGATATTTAGGGGTAGCATAGTAAATGCCGTAAAGATTATTGATAGTGAGCAATTTATTTTCTTGCTGCAGTTGCAACATATCCTGCAACTCAATATGTATTTTATCTTTTTCTCCGTCTCTTAGCTCCCTTGTGGTAAAAGGGGAGATATAGACAAATCGAGGATCCATCTCCATTAAATGTTTAATCACGGTACTTTTGCCGGATCCGGAAGGGCCCAGAAGCAAGACGAATTTACTCTCCTTTATAGATTTTATATTATTAAGAGCATTTTTTAGTTCCAGAACTGCCTTGAGGACCTCTGCTTGCCAATTATCATTGTCCGGACTGTAGGGATACAGGATTCCACGGGAAGAATTGACGAAGACGCCTCTGCCATCTTCATTAAGCAATTTCTTCATCACCATTGGGTTGCCACCTTGCAATCCAATGCCGGCCAGCAAAATAGGAGTTTTTTGGGGAATTGAATTTCGGATAGAAATGTAGTTATCAATGGAAGCGTTGCCGGAAAGTACCGGAATAAGGTTATTATTTATATTCCACTTTCTCAGGGTGAGATGTAGCATCTCTTCCCATAACATTTTTCCATTGGCTAAAACCATCTCTTGTACAACTTTTGCGTTTGAATTGCTCGTTTGAATCAATACAATGGCCACTTTATTGGGATCTTTCATGAAGGGTTCTAAGACATCGTCGCCCATGTAGGGGTTAATCACTACGCCGTCGGCCATAATATCTTCAAAGATAACCTTCATGTAAATTTCCATGGTGTTATCAGTGTCGCCAATCTTGCAGTCAACAAAGACGGGGATATCATTGTATTTTTCATGGATATAAGCGACGGTCTGCTTTAATAATCCATGGCCCGATTCAAATTGATCAAAAAACGCCTTTTGGATTTTATAGCATGTTACGTGTGGAGCAGTAATATCAATAACCTGGCTCAAAAAGGAGAAAACCTTATCTTCCACTTTTATATCTGCCGACATGATACTGGCAGGGATTTTAGTAATGTCAGGATCAAGACCTACACAAACCAAAGAATTGGTTTTTTGCATTCTGGCGTCTAGTCGTTGAATGACATTGTTCCCATAACTGTTAGAGAACATAGCGAAACTAATGATAAAAAAAATGATATTTTTGAACATAAAACCTCCTATTAATCTGCGTAATACAATGGACTGTCCTTCTTAGATTGAATATGATTCAAACAAGAATGCTTTTCGGTATCAGTATTTACCCTTGTCACCTCTATGCCATGTTTTATAATGGTACTGACCTTCAATTTATTATCGGTGACGAGGAAAACCTTCTTTATGCCCAGGGCATGTAGGATTTCACAGGCTCCATCGTATGTCCTGAGATCATAATTGTCGTTTCCGTACAATAGTTTTGCGGCTTTGACCGTATCCAGAGGGATAGATGTATGAACTCTTCCAAGTCCGCCTATTTTATAGATTTCTGTTTCTGCTTTGGGAGCTGTCCCAAAACCCCTGCCATCATGTGCAGGGATGTGAATAAGAATACTGTTGTCAGACGTTTCCGATAATTTCTTCAAGCTGTCATGAAGCTGATCAAGGCAATCGCATGCTTCATCATCATAAATTTGTCCGCTGACGCAACCTGAATCAAATCTTAGAAGCGTTTCGTTAGAGAGATTTTGAATTTCAGAGGAGGCTTTTGAAATCAGATAATAAACTTTCCAAATATCATTTTTCTTGATTATTCTGATCACGTTAAACGGTTGAATATTGCCATTAAAATCAATGCGTACAATCTGGGACTTGTAGATTATCTCGTTTTTATCTTCAAATGAGATTACATTCTCTTTTTCCCCGACATAATAATCAATGTAGGTATCCTGAGTTTTGAATTTCTCGTGCAGAAATTTGACAACCTGTTTTTTGTCCTGATCATTTCTTTTGCTATAGACTGAGGAAATAAAAATGTCGGGATAATAAGTGTTTGCAATATCTGTGAATCGAACGACAATATATTTTCCTTTATGGTATTCGCCGTTCATTAGATGCGAAAAAATATGATAGTCAGGTGTAGAGATATTCTTGAGCTTGATATTAATGTCTGAAACATCAATAAATAATATTTCCGCATCTTGTGCGCCGGTCAGGTCGCAGTTGATAAAAGAGACTTCATAGACCGCCCTTGTCCGATAGTCATCGTCTTCCATGGTTACAGGCATGATCCACCTGACGCCTCCGTTAGACCTATTAATGGGACCTCCATAGAAAACTTTGAATTTATCATCTTTGAAAAATAAGATCTTTTCCACAACGGATGGGTAAATTCCCATTGAGTTCAAGTCATGATCACATTCGGAATGAATGCAACAAAAGACACTACTTAAAAAAAGCAAAAATACTATTATTTTATTATACATAACTCCATCTCTTCATAATTCTTTAAAAAAGGTTTTCCCATTCAATAAGCCATAGGCTGGTCTATTTTCAGGCTTATAGATCATCGGACTTGCCACCAGAGAATTGCAGGAAGGACAGTTGATTCCGGATGATGATTTTACATTGAATTTTTCGAACTGTCTTTGTTGCAAGGATAGGGGATGATGAATCCGGTCAAGATAACAGCGCAATAATCGTCCCGACCCGTCTTTCTGGTAACTCATAATGTAGCTCTGGCAGCATTCTGAAAAGATCTGAAGCAATTTAGGATTGCCCCGCGCTTTGGTAAACCGGTTATAGATGAATTTGACGTCTGAAAGGGTTAAGTTTGATTCTGATTCTTTTTTTTCCTGTTTGGATGTTGTGGCTTTCTCTTTGTTTTTGTTGTTGCTTGAAAGCTCTTTTTCTTCGTTTTCTTTCTTTAGAATTTTTTCACTTGCTTTGACGACTACCCTTGCAGTTTTTTCGGGTTTATTAGATTGTTCGTTCTTGTTAGATGATTCATTTGTTGTGTTCTTTGTTGAATCGTTACCATTTGAATAGTTATTAACTGCAACTGAACTAAATGTAGAACCTTGTATTGATGACATATTTCTCACTCCTATATTTATTTAATATGAAATTATAAGAGTGATCGCCAAAACAAAATAGGGTAGTTTATACCCTATTTATTATAAAAAATAACATTTCAGATATATTGAAGAGGCAATATTGCCTGAGGTAGGAATATTCTGACTTTATGCAGTAAATTAGAAGATTACCAGTGCTATTGACTTACATTCTTAATTGCATATTGTATAAATTTGCATAGGTTCCATTTATTGCGATTAACTCTTCATGGGTCCCTTGTTCATCAATTCCGTTATCGGTTAATACAACAATCCTTTGAGCATGTCTGACTGTTGACAGGCGATGGGCTATGACAAGTGTTGTCCGGTTGACGATGAGCTTCTCCAGAGAGTCTTGGACCGCTCTTTCGCTTTCATTATCCAGTGCACTCGTCGCTTCATCAAAAATGAGAATGGGGGGATTTTTCAGGAAAACGCGTGCAATGCTTAAGCGTTGCTTTTGTCCACCTGATAATTTTACACCACGTTGCCCAATATCTGTCGCATACCCATTGGGTAACTTCATAATAAAATCGTGGGCATTTGCCTTTTTGGCTGCTGCAATGATTTCTTCATCGGTGGCATCGAGTTTTCCATAGCGGATATTATCTGAGACTGTTCCGGCAAACAGATAGACATCTTGCTGGACTACGCCAATATTCCTTCTTAATGAGCGCATGCTAATGCCACGAATATTCTTACCATCAAGCAGTATTTCCCCATTGTTCGCTTCATAGAAGCGGGGAATCAATGAACATAGGGTTGTTTTACCAACTCCTGAAGCACCAACCAAGGCAACATACTCTCCGACCTTTATATTCAGAGAAATATTCTTTAGGACGTGGTCATAGTCTTCTTTATACTTAAAGCTAACTCTTTTGAATTCAATATTTCCCTGGACATCTGTCAGATTAATTGCACTTGGCGCATCTTTGATATCCGGTTCTATCTCTAAAATTTCCATAAATCGGTTAAAACCGGCGATCCCTTCCTGGTATAGCCTGGTAAAGTTTCCCAATCTTTGTATGGGTTCAATGAGGATCCCAATATAAAGCAAAAATGTAAGTAAATCTGCGATGTCCAGCGATCCTTTAAAAATACTGGCTGCACCGAAGATGACCACGGCCACAGTCATAAGTTGCGTGAATGCAATTAAACCCTCATAAAAATAGGCTTCACTTTTATAACCGTCTCTTCTGCTGTCGACAAAACGATTGTTTTCGTAAGTGAATTTCTTTTTTTCAATTTCTTCGTTCGTAAATGACTTAACCACTCTGATCCCTGAAAGTGTGTCTTCTACTTGCGCGTTTATATCACCGATCCTATCCTTGCTTGTCCTTAAGGCAGTGTGCATTCTCCTACTAAAATAAAATCCGTAGATCCCCATGATCGGCAAGAAAACAAGAGCGATGGCGGCAAGCTTTGCATTGATATTGATCAAGATGACAAACGCACCAATGAGGTTCAGAAATGAGATGACGATATCTTCAGGACCATGATGATATAATTCCGCAAGATCAAACGAATCGTTTGAAATCCGAGTCATTAGCTGGCCAGTTCTGTGTTCATCATAAAAATTGAAGGAGAGCTTTTGGTAGTGTTCAAATAGCTCGTTGCGCATGTCCCGTTCCATCAATGCTCCCATCATATGGCCTTGATAGTCGATAAAGGTGTGACATGCAGTATAAAGGATAACCAAAGCAAGCATGATGCCACCCATCATGTAGATTTGACCGAGTGCATCGGGTGCATTACTTTCCAGTAGATTTTTGGTGATGTATCTTATGCATAATGGGATGGCCAATGTGATTGCCGATACAATAATTGCACATGTCATATCTGCACAAAACAAGCCCTGGTACGGTTTATAGTACGACAAAAATTTCTTAATCCGTGAATTCACAAAATTTCTCCTCGAAGATGCATTAACCACTAAAGATTATAGTTTCTAGTTGGAATGATTTTTAGGGTATTTTATACCCTAATCAAATGAAATAGATCAGAGTTATTATCGTAAGTTTAAAAGGATGATACAGATATATGAAAATGGGATTTGGTGCTTGTTTGGTCGCCAAGATCGTTGTGCAATCATTGACAGCCAACTATCTTTAAATATTTTGAATAATTGCAATTTACAAACTGAATAGTAATAATAGGGGAGTGCATTATATGATGCGAATGAATATGAAAGAGCTAATGATAAATCTATGAAAATTATCGGCCCAGATCCAGAGTCTATCTATCCTCTCAATGACTACAAAAAACTGGTTTTCCTAAAAAATTTCATCAAATCCGGTAACATTATTGTGGGCGATTATACTTATTTCGATGATCGACGACATGGTCCTGAAAATTTTGAAGAATACAATGTTCTCTATAACTATGACTTTTCCAAGGTAAGGCTCATCATCGGCAAATTCTGTGCAATTGCAGCAGAAACACGATTTATTATGACGGGAGATCATAAACTTGACGCCATCAGCACATATCCCTTTCCTATATTTGGACATGGTTGGGAAAGTGCTTTTAGTGTCCACGATCTCCCAGTTAAAGGAGATATCGTCGTTGGCAATGATGTTTGGTTTGGGTACGATTCACTAATTAAGAACGGGGTAACAATAGGCAATGGGTCTATCATTGCTGCCCGAGCTGTAGTCGTCAAAGATATACCTGCGTACTCGATTGTTGCCGGTAACCCTGCTAAAGTTGTAAAAATGCGATTTGATGATAATACAATTAACCGCCTTCAGAAAATAGCTTGGTGGGATTGGAATATAGAAAAGATCAATCTGAACTTGAAATTGATCTGTAATCTTGATATCGATCGTTTAGAAGAAGCAAGTCTGGAAAGATAGATGCTCAACGAATTCAACGGAAAGACTTTTCCTTACAAACTTTCTATTGCCACTAACGCAGAAGCAGAAATTCTTAATGATAAAATGGACATGTTTAATGGAAAACAATTTGCTTTCCACGGCGACGTAGAAGTTCTCAAAAATTATGTTGTTAAAGATAACGGTACTGTTATAGCAGGCATAAGAAGTTGCTTTTATCTTGGAAAGTGCGTGGTAATTAATGTTCTTTTTGTTGATGAAAACCATCGGCACAAAGGTTTAGGTAGTCTATTGTTGAATAAAGTTGAGGTTGAAGCAAAAGCAATTGGAGCGAGACTTATCCATTTGGACACCTTTGATTTTCAAGCGAAAGATTTCTATTTAAAATATGGATATGAAATTTTTGGTGTTCTTGATAATTGTCCTCCTGGTCATAAGCGTTATTATATGAAAAAAACTTTGGGTGGCCCTGCAGAAAAGGTAGCTCAAAGAAATATCACCGAAACTGGAGTCAATGGTGGGTTGATTAGCTGAATTTTATTGAGAGATCTACTTTATCATGTTAACATCTCCCATCTTGTCCTTTTGTATAGATCTGAAAGAATTTGGCAGAAAGAGTCGAATTTAATTTAGGAAAGTTGTTTATGGGAGAATCCATTGCTGATATAGAGAAGATGGTGAAACGTTTAACACCCCGTGAAAGAGAGAAGCTCATTATTAACGATGATTTATCCGAAGTACTAGGTTTTGACGTTTCAGGTGATGAGCCTGATCTTGATGAGTTAGTGGATGCGCTTGATGAAATGGGTCTAGAGGTGGACCAAGAGAAGTTCAAACAATTGGCTTCTTCGTTTGAATCAGCTGAAGGCCTTTCTTGCTATCTTATGGATAACCAAATACTCGATATAGATCCCTATAGCCATGCGACCGAGGACCTTTTTGATGTGTTGACTGTTTTGTGGGAATACTGGATCCCGGAGCGTCCTTCCATGGAGCAACTAGAAGATTATATCAGGCTCGGGTATAAATTCCTGCAAGAGGACCTTCTAGAACGTTTAAAGAGCATTTATGAAGAAATCAAATAAAACATAAGGTATCATTGAATGATGATTTTTCAAGATTTTCTGGCTCAGATTTCTTCTGGGGAAGACAGCTGTCGACAGTTCAAAAGCGATGTACGGAATGGTGATTCGCTAGCATCTGAGATGGCAGCATTTGCCAATGCTGATGGAGGTAAAATTTTTATTGGAGTTGCTGATGACGGTTCAGTCATTGGGATAATGAAGGAGGATGTATGTCGGATCAATCAGTTAGTTGGTAATGCAGCCAGCCAACATGTACGCAGTCCGCTTTCGGTTCGCACTGAAAATGTATCCTTGGAAAATGGTCGCATCATTATCGTTGTGACCGTGCCTAAAGGAATAGACAAGCCTTATTTCGATAAGAACGGGGTCATATGGCTAAAATGTGGAGCAGACAAACGACGAATAAATTCCAAAGAAGAACTGCGACGATTGTTTCAGAGTGTCGATCAATTCCATGCGGATGAATTGCCTACCCAGGCCGGGATCGAAAAACTTGATAAACTACGATTCAGAGATTTCTTACGCGATGTATACAAACAACCGTTTCCGGAATTGCCGGCAGACTTACTAAAACTACTTCAGAATATGAATCTTGCAACAGATGACGGTGTATTGAATCTGGCTGGAGTACTACTATTTGCAGAGCGTCCGGAATGGATCAAACCACAATTTATTGTGAAGGCAATCCACTATCCCGGTAATGAGATGCACGTCAGTGAGTATTTGGATACTGAGGAATGTTGTGGCCCATTACCTAAAGTTTTCAATGATTCGATGGCTTTTGTAATGAGAAATCTACACAAGATCCAAGCTGGTCATGGTATAAATTCCCCTGGAATGCCCGAAATTCCGGCTATTGTGTTAGAAGAATTATTGGTGAATGCTCTCGTGCATCGTGATTATCTTGTTAGTGCCCCTATTCGAATTTTTGTGTTTGATAATAGAGTAGAAATTATCAGCCCAGGACACCTGCCTGATAATCTGACAGTAGCTAAAATTTTGGCAGGTAACTCTAACATCCGTAATCCAATCCTTGCGTCATATATTGCAAAAGGATTACTTCCATATAAAGGACTTGGTTCAGGGATCAAAAGAGCATTGGAAAGCTGGCCTGATTTAGATTTTATAGACGACCATGAAGGCAGTCTATTTACTGTGAAGATTCACCGCAAAGAGATAAAAAGTTCAGAAAAAACAGTTTCTATAGCCACAGATGTAGGAAAAAACCTAATAAGTTCGGAGAAAAGTTCGGAGAAAAGTTCGGAGAAAATTCTAACCTTGCTAAAAGCGAATCATTTCCTATCTGCGCAGGAAATAGCAAAACAACTTAACATTACATCTAGAGCTGTAGAAAAAAAGATTGCAATACTCAGAAAACAAGGCCGTCTTAAACGTATTGGCCCTGATAAAGGTGGTCATTGGGAAGTTGTTGAATAAAAAATTGATACTGTTACACAACTGAGGCACGGCCCTTTCATTAGCCTGTTAAGTATAATAAATGGCAAAAACTGCAAGACTGTTCATGAAAAAATACATTTTCAAAGCTTATTCCATAATTTTTCCTGAACTTTTCCAAAAAGAAAGAGATCGCATTGCATCTAACGTAAACATCCGCTCAATTATTGAGCATATTGGAAGCACTGCAGTACCTGGTTTAGGCGGCAAAGGCATTATCGATATAGGCATAGCAATTGATAAGCAGGATATGGAATTAGCATCGAAAAAACTTCAAGCCATCGGATATGAGTTTAGACCCAATTTTAGCTCGGAAGATCGATTCTACTTTATTGCTTACTTACCCGATCTGGAAGAAGGCACTAGAAAATACCATATTCATTTGACATACCCCGGAAATCCGGAGTGGAAAGAATTCCTTGGATTTAGAGATTATCTTCGAAGTCATCCAAAGGCACTTCAAAAATATGCCGAATTAAAACAACAAGCGGTTTCCGAAGCAAGGGATGAAGGGGAAAGATACCGAAAGATTAAAGAGCCCATGTTTAAAGAAATTAGCGCTAAAATCAGTACAATCAACGAGCCCATTAATATTCTTGTCAGACAAGCAAAGCTAGAGGATGCTTGCGCAATTGTAGAAGCAGAACGTGCGATTGCGGAAGAGCCAGGCTTTTTCTGTTCTCAACCCTCTGAATTGGATGAAAAAGCTGTTAAACAAACTATCCAATCTCCTCAGAGTATTTACTTAGTTGCTGAATACGAAGGTCAAATCGTAGGCCATGCTTTTTTAGAGCCTTATACTTTGCAATCATTACGCCATGTTGCCGACTTAAACATTGCGGTCACATTTAGGATGCAAAAGAAAGGCATAGGAACGAAATTACTAGAGAGCACAATAGAATGGGCAAAAAATTCAGGCGTGATAGAGAAAATCCAACTGAATGTCAGGGCCTCAAATACCACAGCAATCCCACTCTATAAAAAAATGGGATTTGAAGAAGAAGGTAGATTAAAGAACAGAGTCAAAATTAAAGATCGATATATCGATGATATCATTATGGGATTGGATCTCGTGCATGGTCGAAACAATCCAAAATTAGAAAGGCAAGATATCACCATTCGAGTAATGCAGGCTGAAGATATTAATACACTAATCAAGATTTTTTGCTTCCCATGGAATTCTGTTGAGGCTACGAGAGATAAATGGGTGCAGTACTACAAAGAACATCAAGAACAAATTCGGACAGTTTATCTATTGGAAAAACACGGGCATATTCTCGGGTATGCAAGTCTGCTGCGACAGTCGCACTATCCTGATTTCAAGGATAACGGCATTCCCGAAATCAATGATGTCTGGATTTCAGCTGAATATCGGGGGAATGGGTTGGGTAAGAGCCTAGTCCGGCATTTGGAGAAAATGGCTCACCAAGAAAATCATAGGCAGATTGGGATTGGAGTTGGGCTATACAAGGACTATGGACGTGCTCAGAAATTATATATTCATCTTGGGTACGTTCCAGATGGTAGGGGAGTTACCTATAAGAGTCAGCCTGTTGTCCCGGGAGATTCCTATCCTGTAGACGATGATCTCCTTATTTGGCTAAAAAAGGATCTGTCATGAACACAACTGATATTCGATCAAAAATACACCAGGTGGTTACCGCCATTAATCCTTTAGACAAGGCAGAGCAGGAACATATACGTTTTGTGCTCGATTGGATTGAATCAGGCAGTGAAATTTTTCGTATCAAAAAGCCGGCGACTCCGGAGATTCATTTGGTTTCTTATTTTGTGATAGCCTCACCTGACATGGATCAGATCTTGTTAGTGGACCATATAAAGGCTGGGCTTTGGCTTCCACCAGGCGGCCATGTCGACCCAGGTGAGGATCCCAAAGAAACGGTCAGACGAGAAGCCAAAGAAGAACTTGGCATTGA
>Ga0207010_1051_pt1 | contig 25717 bp, 18 predicted proteins | sample Alteio_BWMinCont_82_FD_153465 | JGI IMG/M metagenome (GOLD analysis project Ga0207010, IMG submission 153465) | Enriched cells from forest soil in Barre Woods Harvard Forest LTER site, Petersham, Massachusetts, United States -... | ecosystem: Environmental > Terrestrial > Soil > Temperate forest >...
TTTCAAAACAGTTACCTCGATATTAATCGTTCAGGTCCAACTCGGCCATCTCCTAGCACTTTTCCTACGCCTAAAAACTGCTCGCTCTCAGAATAAAGGCGGACAATGCCACTTTTTGGTAAATAAGGCACCATCACCGATTGGCCGGTTTGCAAATAATAAATAGCCGATGAAGATAATTTAACAATCGGTAATGTTTTAACAGAACTTTCTATCGGTAATAATAAAGATTTTAATGAATCGATATTTTTTATTTCATCTAATACATCAAATGTGAATAAAGCATCTTTTTGATAAGGCAAAACCATAGAACGACGTAAGGTTTTAACATAAGCACCGCAACCCAACTGATCCCCTATATCTTCCACTAACGTACGAATATAAGTGCCTTTACTACAATGCACTTCTAAAATAATTTGATCCGGGGAAAAACTTTTTAAAGTAAGCGCGTAAATCATAATCGTGCGAGGTTCACGCTTAATCTCAATTCCTTGACGCGCCAAAGTATACAAAGGTTTGCCATGATATTTAACAGCAGAAAACATCGGGGGAATTTGCTGAATCTCACCAGAAAAACACTGCAAAACAACTTCAATGTCTTCTTTAGATAAAATGGGCACAGGTTTGGTAGACGTCACACTGCCTTCTGCATCACCGGTTGTGGTCTTGATGCCTAGTTGCATCACCACTTCATAGCATTTATCGGATTCTAATAAAAATTGCGAGAATTTAGTCGCTTCCCCAAAACAAATCGGTAACATTCCCGTCGCTAATGGATCAAGACTACCCGTATGTCCTGCTTTTTTTGCGCAAAATAATCGCTTGACGCGCTGTAAGGCTCCATTAGAAGTCAGGTTAAGCGGCTTATCAAGCAATAAAATACCATCAATTTTTTGAGCTACATATCGCATAAATTTATTTTTATTTTTTTAAAGCATCATTAATTAAAGAAGAAATACGTTGCCCACGCACTGAAGAATCATCATAGATAAATTTTAATTCTGGCACAATCCGCAATTTGACAACTTGCGCTAATTCATACCGTAAGTTTTTTGCGGAATGATTCAAAGCAGTCAAAATTTTGCGTGCTTTTTCTTCCTCTAACACACTAATAAAAACTTTTGCATAAGAAAGATCATGCGTCACGCTTATATCTGTAATAGTCATCATGCCTAACCGACTTAAACTTTCATCTCGCTGCAAAATGGTGGCAAGCTCCCTTTGCAGCAAATCTTCGACCCGCTCTGCACGACTATAGTTCTTTCTTTTCATGATAGAGCTCTTTTAACTTCCACCTTCTCAAAGACTTCGATTTGGTCACCCGGTTTAATGTCATTATAGCTTTTAACACCAATACCACATTCAATACCAGAACGAACTTCCGTCACATCATCTTTAAAACGTCGCAAAGATTCTAAATGCCCTTCAAAAACCACAATATTATCCCGCAATACGCGTATCGGATTGTTACGGCGAACTGAGCCTTCTAACACCATGCAACCTGCAATAGCGCCTATTTTTGATGAACGAAATACATCGCGTACTTCGGCTAAACCAACAATTTTTTCTTGAATATCAGGCGCTAAAAAGCCACTAATGGCGCGTTTTACTTCATCAATTGCTTCATAAATAATACTATGATAATGCACATCAACGCTTTCAGATTCGATTAATTTACGTGCTTCAGCACTTGCCCTGACATTAAAACCAATCAGAATGGCGTTGGAAGCCACAGCCAGGTTCACATCGCTTTCGTTGATCCCCCCAACCCCAGTTGAAACAATTTTAACTTTCACATTTTGCGCAGTGATTTCTGAAAGCGCTTGTGAAATCGCTTCAGCTGAACCTTGCACATCGGCTTTTAGAACAATATTTAAAGTGCGTTCAGTTTGTTCATCGCCCATGCGTTTTAAAATGTTTTCAAGTTTAGCCGCATTTTGTCGAGCTAATTTCACTTCACGGAATTTACCCTGACGGAAAAGTGCTACTTCGCGTGCTCGACGCTCATCAGACAAAACGATAAAGTCATCGCCTGCATTCGGTGTACCTGATAGTCCTAAGATTTCAACCGGAATAGAAGGACCTGCGGCTTCCACTGAATGACCTCTTTCGTCAAAAAGCGCTCTCACGCGTCCATACTCAAAGCCGGCTAACACTAAATCGCCTTTTTTAAGCGTACCTTGTTGAATGAGCACACTTGCAACGGCTCCACGACCTTTATCTAAACGAGACTCAATCACCACACCACTGGCTGGGCAATCTATAATTGCTTTCAGCTCAAGCACTTCTGCTTGTACTAAAATAAAATCTAATAATCGATCAATCCCTTCGCCAGTTTTAGCAGAAATAGGAGCAAAAATCGTCTCACCACCCCATTCTTCAGGAATTAATTCGTATTTTGATAAATCATTTCTGACTCGATCAAGATCAGCCTCAGGTTTATCTATTTTGTTGATAGCAACAACAATAGGAACTTCTGCTGCTTTAGCATGATTGATCGCCTCAACAGTCTGCGGCATCACGCCATCATCTGCGGCAACCACTAAAACGACGATATCAGTCAGCTTTGCTCCTCGAGCACGCATGGCAGTAAATGCCGCATGACCCGGGGTATCCAAAAAGGTGATAACGCCTTTTTCTGTTTCAACATGATAGGCACCAATATGCTGGGTAATACCGCCTGCTTCTCCTGCTGTCACTTTAGTGCGACGAATATAATCTAATAGCGATGTCTTACCATGATCCACATGTCCCATAATTGTGACAACGGGTGCGCGAGATTCAGACTCCCCTTTGGCTTCATTGTCTTTAGTTAAGGCTTCTTCTAGTGCAGTGGCGCTAATTAATTTAGCTTTATGACCCATCTCTTCAACCACCAATGCTGCTGTTTCTTGGTCAATCACTTGGTTGATTGTGACAATAGCGCCCATTTGCATCATGAATTTAATGACTTCGGCTGCTTTAATTGACATTTTTTGGGCTAAATCTGCCACGCTAATCGATTCTGGAATACCCACTTCACGCACCACAGGGGCTGTTGGCTTAGTAAATGCCTGCACTTGCTGTTGTAATAAACGACGCCCTCTAGAACGTCGGATGCGACGCTGGTCAAAATCCATTTCATCAACATTACGTAAAGCAATCCCTAAACTAGCGCCTTTTCCTAACAATGCATCGTATTTATGTGCATCATCTCGTTCACGTCCATGCCCACCCCCGCTCTGCCCTTTCTTTTTCTTTTTTAGCCGATCGCTTTCTGATTCTTCAAAATCCCTACCTTCTGGTTTTTCTTTTTTTGGTTTTGCTTTTGCTTTATCAGCTAATTTTTTTTCTTCAATGGCTGCTGCGTCCATCGTAGGGGCTGCTGTTATAGGTAAAATAACATCCGCAGTATTTGCCGTTTTTTCTGTTTCAGATAATGAAACTTCATCGACTCTTTCTTCAGAGATAGGAGCTGTAAGAGCGCTCTCCGGCATTAAGTCTGCCGTTTCATCAAACTGAGCAGAAGAAGTCGAAGATTTATCTTGTTCTTCTAGAGGACGTTTTATATAAGTTCTTTTTTTACGAACCTGAACGCTCACAATATTAACAGTTTTTTTAGTTCCTTGTGTCCCTGGAACTTTAATTTCAGTTTTTTGGGCGCGACGCAAAGTGATTTTTTGAGGAGCTGCTATATTAGATTTAGCGCCATGATGAATACGCAAATAATCCAATAATTTAATTTTTTCTGCTTCAGATACCGTATCGTTAGCAGATAAAATTTTAATATCAGCATCTTTAAACTGTGAAAGTAACCGCTCGACTGAAATACCTATTTCTTCAGCAAGTTGCGCAACCATCACTCCTGATTTAGGAGCAGACTTCGTTGGGTCTTGCTTATCTATTGTCGAGACTTCTTTATGTACCATCAAAACTCCTCACTCGCCGCATGTTAATCGTTAGAATCAAACCATGGTTTACGAGCTATCATAATTAATTTAGCAGCATTCTGCTCATCGAGTCCGACTTCACTGATTTCAAGCAAATCATCTACCGATTGTTCAGCTAAATCTTCACGGGTAATAATGCCATGATTAGCTAATACATACGCTAAGTGGCGATTCATCCCCTCCAGTTCCAATAAATCTGTTGCGGGCTCGGTTTTTGCTAAAATTTGCTCTTCTGCGATGGCTTTTGTTAATAAAGCAGCTTTCGCTCTTTCACGTAAAGCATCCACGACTTCTTGATCAAATCCTTCAATTTCTAGCATTTCTTGTAGCGGAACATAAGCAATCTCTTCAATGGAGGTGAAGCCCTCTTGTGTCAATATTTGTGCGACATCATCATCAACCCCTAATTTTTCTTTAAATAATTCTAAAACACTTTCTGCTTCTTTTGCTGATTTTGCTTTGGCTTGAGTTTCTGTCATTACATTTAACTTCCAACCGGTTAAGTCACTTGCTAATCGAACATTCTGCCCGTTACGACCAATGGCTTGCGCTAATTGTTCTTCTTTTACAGCAATATCCATGGTATGACTATCTTCATCTACCACAATAGATGCAACCTCAGCAGGCGCCATAGCGTTAATAACCAACTGCGCAGGATTATCATCCCATAAAACAATATCGACTCGTTCACCACCTAACTCACTAGAAACTGCTTGAACACGCGCACCACGCATACCCACACAAGCACCAATCGGATCAATACGGCCATCATTGGTTTTAACTGCAATTTTTGCACGAGAACCTGGATCACGTGCGGCTGCTTTAACATTAATTAATTCTTCACCAATTTCAGGCACTTCGATTTTAAATAATTCCACTAGCATTTCAGGCGAAGTACGCGTTAAGACCATTTGCGGCCCTTTTAAATCAGAGCGAACCTCATATAAATAAGCACGCACTCTATCTCCCATGCGCATGGCTTCATGAGGAATCATTTCACTGCGGGATAAAATCGCTTCTGCATTGTTGCCTAAATCTAACAGTATCCATTCGCGAGTTACTTTTTTAACAATACCCGTCACTAATTGGCCGATCCGCTCTTTGAAAGCATTAACGACTTGCATACGCTCTGCTTCTAATACTTTTTGCACAATCACTTGTTTGGCTTTTTGCGCAGCAATACGGCCAAATTCAATCGACTCCATCGGTTCTTCTATGTACTCACCCACAACAATATTTGGATTAATTTTCCGAGCAGCCTCTAGCCCTAAAAAGATAAGATGACTGTTTTCAGCATCATTGTAAGCGGTAGCCGCTTCTTCATCTGAGAGAACTTTAAAGCGTCGGATCGTTGTATAATCGCCTGTTTTACGATTGATAGTCACCTGAACGTCAATATCTTGGCCTGCACGTTTTTTGGTTGCCATTTCTAAAGCAGCTTCAATGGCTTGAAATATCACTTCACTATCCACACCTTTTTCGTTGGATACTGCCTCAACCACTAACAAAATTTCTTTGTTCATAACGTTACCTCACCTTCTTGCTGCTTTCTGCAATCACATTCGCTTTTTCTATGTCAGAAAAAGGCAAAACCACCTCTTCTGCATCAACTAACAGGTGGATATCATTTTCTTCAACACGCAACAAAATACCGACAAATTTTCGCCGATTCGCCATAGGCCGCATAACACGTATCGATAGACGTTTGCCTATCTGAGACTGATAATGCATTAGTTGAAATAAGGGGCGATCTAATCCTGGGGAAGAAACTTCTAAAGAATATTTAGTTTGCATCCAGTCTTCTACATCTAACATGCCGCTTATTTGATAACTCACCTTAGTGCAATCATCAATCGTAACACCTTTTGCATGATCAATGTAAACCCGTAATAAAGTACCCAGCCACTCTAATCCAACAAATTCATAACCCATGGCATTGATTAATTCAGCCAATCGATCATTTAATACTGCTCTTTCTTTTACCATGCCGACCACTTGATTATCGTTATCCAAACAAAAAAACCCCAATTGGGGTTTTATTATTCTCGTTTATTTTCTGGTAGCGGGGGCTGGATTTGAACCAACGACCTTCGGGTTATGAGCCCGACGAGCTACCAGGCTGCTCCACCCCGCAATGATCGGGCTATTCTATATGAAAAGCGTTTGAACATTCAAGCGTTAAAATTGCAAAAAGCATATTTTTTATTTCATATATCCATAACTATACACCTAAAAACTGGGTGAAATAGCAATAATAAGCCCTAATAGCTATAAATTGATCAAAACATGCTCCAATCTCTGATCGCGGAAAATCTCATTGCCTTTTACCCCCTCCTAGCCTAGCATTATTAATCAAGAATTAAATCGATCATGAAAACAGGATGCTGAGTATCGATGCGTATACCAAAATGGAATCTGGTCTTTATTTTTTTCTCATCTTTGTTTATGACGAGTTGTATAATGGTCGGGCCTAATTTTCATTGCTCCAAACCACCTCCTACACAAAAATATACCAGCACGCCCTTACCAGCAAAAACAACCCATACACCTGATTTAGGCTCAGCGGGTCAATCTCAGTATTTTATTCATGGAGGCGCTTTACCTCAAGAATGGTGGCACTTATTTCATTCAAAGCAATTAAATACTCTCATTTTACAAGGCATTGCAAATAGCCCGACTTTGGAAGCAGCAGAGGCGACTTTACGTCAAGCCCAAGAATTATTACAAGCTGAATTTGGCCTATTATTATTGCCATCAGCCAATGCAACCTACACCGGACAAAGACAACGATTCTCAAGCTCCTCCTTCGGGAGCAATACCACGAGTATTTTTAATTTGTATAACGCATCGGTCAATATTGCTTATACTTTTGATATCTGGGGCGGTGCCAGGCGTCAAATAGAATACTATCGCGCAAATGTTGATTATGAGCGCTATCAATTAATTGCAGCCTATTTGACGTTGACTTCAAATATCGTCACAACGGCTATTAATATTGCTTATCTAGAAGAAGAAATTAATGCAACGCAATTGCTATTTAATGAAGAATCAAAACAGCTCACTCTTCTTAAAAAACAATTTAAATTAGGCGGCATATCATTACAAAATGTCTTAACTCAGCAAACACAGGTAGAGCAAACAGGTGCTTTGTTACCGCCTTTGCAAAAAGATTTGTATCAGGCAAATCATGCCTTAGCGGTTTTAATCGGCGTACCACCCAGCCTGCTACCGCCTGTTCATATAGATCTTGAGCATTTATATTTACCTAAAAATTTACCCGTCAGCCTCCCGTCTAATTTAATTAGACAAAGACCCGATGTATTAGCTTCAGAAGCTTTATTACATGAAGCCAGTGCCCAAATAGGGGTTGCAACTGCTAATTTATTACCGCAATTTTCAATCACAGGTAATTATGGCTGGCAATCTGATCATAGCCGACATTTATTTGAGCCTGCAAATAACGTGTGGACTTATGGCGGACAGTTATTACAACCGTTATTTCAAGGCGGCGCCTTAATGGCAGAAAGACGAGAAGCCATTGATGCTTATAATGCTGCTTTACAACAATATCGCCAGACTGTGTTGCAAGCTTTACAAAATACTGCAGATTCATTACGCGCAATTCAAATGGATGCAAGAGAACTTAAAGATCAAAGAAGCGCTGAAGTGGCTGCAAAACGTAATTTTAAATTAACCTCTCAACAATTTTATTTAGGCGCTGTTAATTATCTTTCTCTTTTAACTGCTGAACAACAATATCAACAAACTTTAATTAATCGCATTCAAGCACAAGCTGCACGCTTCAGTGATACTGCAGCTTTATTTGAAGCATTAGGCGGTGGATGGTGGGTTGTATCAACTTATCCATTACCTATTAAAGCAAAATTAGATCCAATGGTGTCTTAAGGAAAAATGACATGAAAAAAAATATGTTTATTATGCTAATTATAGTTGGCATTTTATTTGGCTTAGTTTTTGGATTCAAATGGATTAAAGAATCAATGATGGAGAAATATATCGCAAAAAGATTAAGTGCATCTGTCATCAACGTATCAACTATTAAAGCAGGTTATTCCGCTTGGCAACCTCAGTTGACCGCATCAGGCAGTGTGCGCGCAATCGAAGGTGTGGATGTAACAACACAATTAGGCGGCATGGTACAAACTATTTATTTTAAGCCAGGCGCTATGACGAAAAAAGGCGATTTATTAGTTCAGTTAAATATAGACCCCGATGTTGCGCAATTACATGTTTTACAAGCAAATGAAGAATTAGCACAAGTGACTTATAATCGGGATAAAGCACAATATGCCATTCAAGCCGTCAGCAAACAACAATTAGATACAGATGTTGCTAACTTACAAAGCGCTATTGCACAAGTAGCAGAACAAAAAGCAACTATTGAAGAAAAAACTATACGCGCACCTTTTAGTGGTCGATTAGGTATTTGTATTGTCAGCCCCGGTCAATATATTAATCCAGGCAACAAAGTTGTCATGCTGCAAACCGTGAATCCAATTTATGTTGATTTTTATGTACCACAAAGCGCTATTCCTAATTTACAAGTTGGATTACCTGCTAGTGTCACGGTGGATTCTTTTCCCGGTGAAAAATTTACAGGAAAAATAACGACTATTGATCCAGGATTAGATACAAGCGTTAGAAACGTCGAAGCAGAAGCAACCTTACCTAATCCTAGTGGCTTACTTATTCCCGGCATGTTTGTCACCGTCACGATTAAAACGGGAACTGCTCATCAACAACTAACACTTCCAGAAACTGCTATTAGTTTTAACCCTTATGGTTCTATTGTTTATATAGTCACTGAAAGCAGCAAAGATTCTGCAGGCAAGTCTATTCTAAAAGCCAACCAACGCTTTGTAAAAACCGGGGAAAAACGTGGCGATCAAATTACTGTACTAGAAGGCGTTAAAGTTGGTGAAGTGGTGGTCACCAGTGGTCAAGTCAAATTAAAAAATGGCAGCATTGTTGCAATTAATAATTCAACAAAACCACTTGATAACCCAGCCCCGCATCCGGTAGATGAATAAAAAATTAAGATAAAAAATTAAGATAAAAGATTAAGGCAAAAGATTAAAATAAGGGACGAAAAAAATGGCTTATTTTACAGATATTTTTATTAAGCGACCGGTGCTGGCAACAGTTGTGAGTTTAGTTATTTTAACGTTGGGCTTGCGCTCCGCAGGCTCGTTGCCCATTTTGCAATATCCTTTTACTCAAAATGCAGTGATTACGATTACGACTACTTATACGGGGGCTGCTCCCGAATTAGTCGCAGGATTTATTACCACCCCTCTTGAAAATTCTATTGCGCAAGCAAGCGGAATTGATTATATGACCTCAAGCAGCACGCAAGGCCAAAGTCAAATTCAAGCAAATTTATTATTAAATTATGATCCTATAAAAGCTGTCAGTGAAATCAATACTCAAGTCAATGCTGTTTTAAATCAGCTTCCGTCTCAATCTCAATTACCAGTCATTACGATTGCCATTGGAGAGACAATTGATTCTATGTATATTGGTTTTTATAGTAATATCTTAACATCCAACCAAATCACAGATTATTTAGTCAGAGTAGTTCAACCTAAATTACAAGCAATAAACGGCGTCCAAGTCGCACAAATTTTAGGAGAGCGAACGTTTGCATTACGCGCATGGCTCGACCCGCAAAAATTAGCAGGATTTCAATTAACCCCTGCTGATATTTACGATAAATTAGGATCAAATGATTTTATTACTGCAGTCGGACGCACCAAAGGCCAAATGTTTACGATGGACTTAACTGCCTCTACTAATATCAGTACCACTGATCAATTTAAAAATTTAGTGCTTAAATCACAAGATGGCGCAATTGTTCGATTAGGGGATGTGAGCAAAATTACGTTAGGCGCGCAAAATTATAGTTCGGCAGTGCAATTTGATGGGAAGCCTGCCGTATATATTGGCATTCAAGTCACACCTTCTGCCAATTTATTAAGCGTGACTCAAAATATTCGGCAAATTTTTCCTGATATCGTGGCACAATTACCTGAAGGACTTGATGCGAAAATTGTTTATGATGCATCGGCTTATGTGAATAGCTCTATTCGAGAAGTCGTGCGATCTTTAATTGAAGCTTTTTTAATTGTCACTGTTGTCATTTTTTTATTTTTAGGCTCGATTCGTTCCGTTATTATTCCAACAATCGCCATTCCCTTGTCGCTAATTGGCGCTTTTTTTATTATGTTAATGTTAGGTTATTCAATTAATTTATTAACATTATTAGCTTTAGTATTAGCCATTGGTCTTGTGGTCGATGATGCTATTATTGTGGTTGAAAATATTCATCGACATATGGAAGAAGGGAAAAAACCTTCTCAAGCAGCCATCCTAGGCGCAAGAGAATTGGGCGGACCGATTATTTCTATTTCTGTGGTTTTAATTGCGGTTTATCTTCCTATTGGTTTTATGGGTGGATTAACCGGCGCTTTATTTACTGAATTTGCCTTTAGTTTAGCAGGTGCTGTCGGTATCTCTGCGATCATCGCGCTGACTTTATCGCCCATGATGTGTTCTAAATTTTTAAAAAATCCTCACGAAAATGGCAAAAATCGTTTAAATATTTTTATTGATCATTTATTTGAAAAACTACAACATCGTTATCATGATTTATTAAATAGCGCATTAAATTATTTACCAATCATTATTGTATTTGCCATTATTATTTTATCTAGTAATTATTTTTTATTTGTGACATCTAAATCAGAATTAGCGCCACAAGAAGATCAAGGCATTATTCTAGGTCAATTAACTACTGCTGCTAATGCAACTTTACAGCAAACTCAGATGTATTCACATTTAATGAATAATATTTATTTTAAATTTAAAGAAACAGATCATACTTTTATTGTAGATGGCTTCAATGGGTTAAATACAAGTATCAGTGGGATGGTGTTAAAACCTTGGGATGAACGCACACAAACCACCAATCAAATTCAACCGCAATTACAGCAAATGTTAAATAAAATAAGCGGCGGAAAAATTGCTGCTTTTCAGCAAGCATCTCTTCCGGGCGGAGGAAGCGGCACGCCGATTCAATTTGTGATTCAAACCACTAATTCTTATAATGACATGAATCCGTTGGTGCAAGAAATTATTAATGAAGCACGTAATAGTGGGATATTTTTATATCTTGATCCTGACCTTAAAATAGATAAAGAACAATCATCCGTCGTGATAGATCGTGATAAAGCATCTGAATTAGGTCTGACAATGAAAGATGTCGGTGATACATTAGCCGCTGCGTTAAGCGAAGGTTATGTCAATTATTTTTATATGGTGGGGCGATCTTACCAAGTCATTCCACAAGTCAGCCAAGTCAGTCGCTTAAATGACACGCAATTATTAAATTATTATATTAATGCGACAAACGGTACGGCGGTTCCTCTTGCAACCATTGCACAGATTCAATCACGTGTGGTGCCAGAGTCAATTAATCATTTTCAACAATTAAATTCAGCGACCATTTCTGCCGTGACTTACCCTAATATTACCATGGGACAAGCATTGGATACTTTAAAAAACATTGCCAGCAAAATATTACCGATTGGTTACACCATGGATTATGCTGCACAATCACGACAATTTGTTCATGAAAGTAGTGCGTTAGTGACGACTTTCTTTTTTGCCTTAATTATTATTTATCTTTGTCTTGCTGCGCAATTTGAAAGTTTTCGTGATCCTATTATTGTATTAGTAAGTGTTCCGATGTCTATTTGTGGCGCGATGATTTTTATTAGCATGGGTGTGGGTGGCGCTAGTTTAAATATTTATTCAGAAGTAGGATTAGTGACTTTAATTGGATTAATCAGTAAACATGGAATTTTGATTGTGCAATTTGCCAATGATGTACAAAAAGAAGGGAAGCATAAAAGAGAGGCAGTAATGATTGCCGCAAGCATTCGGTTACGCCCTATTTTAATGACAACAGCTGCGATGGTTTTAGGCGTGCTACCGCTTATTATGGCAAGTGGTGCAGGCGCGCTTAGTCGTTATAATATTGGATTAGTGATTGCAACAGGCATTGCGATAGGCACCATGTTCACTTTATTTGTGGTGCCTGCTATGTATATGATACTAGCAGAAGAAAGATCACAAAAAGCAGTTGGCGAAAATGAGCTAATAGAAGAACCGCCTTTATTATAACATCAATACATTTACTCTATCTTGACCTAAAAGGCGAGAGAATAGCAGGTTGATTAAGCGTAGTCTCTTGTGATACCTGTCGTTTTCCAAAAAGTTCGTTTAAGCTTATGTAAGAATCATCTTTGGATTTTAAAGATAAAGGACTTTCTAAGCTTGGGGAGTCTCCTCCACCTTCTGGGATATTCTCAAGCGCCGGCATGTCATCTAGCCCTGGGATATTCTCAAGCGCCGGCATGTCATCTAGCCCGAGAAAAAGATCAGGCTTTTTCTCAGTTATTTTTATATTTAAATTATCAAATATATCCCGAGTAGAAAACAGTTTTCGTTTTTTGTTATTAAGTACTTTCCCTTGTTCTGTTTGTTCTTTTTGTTCTTTTTGTTCTTTTTGTTTTAACTTTTCAATTGATTGAGTTGATTTTTTAACATGACTCATACTCATCATTATTTTTCCTTTTTAATTTAGGCTTTTTGCTGCTCCCAGCTTGCTCGGACCAAATCAGCCAATTCGCGTAATGCAACAAAAAACATAGTATAATCTACTTTTTCGCTGCCATGCAATAATTGCAATAATTTTTCCCAGCGAGCAATGGGTCGATGATTTTGTTTAATCCATTGCTCAATTTGTTTATCAATTGAAACCTTTTTGCCTTGCCTTAAGATCACCACAGTAATTAATCTTTGTAGCGCATCTAATTCATCACGCAAAGTTAAGCGCGCCATGGCGTTCCAATGCCCTTCGCTGGCATCACTTGAGATTTGATCACGAAACCAGACTAAATTAAATCTCCCTCCCACCGTAAAATACGTTTGCGCTGTTTTCATTAAATCAAATTTATGCTCTTTTGCCACATCAATCACACTAAGAGAAATATACAGCGCACGGTAAACTGCAATATTTCTTGCAATATCTTTATGTAAACCCGCTGAGATAAATTGCTCTGCCAATGCATCCAAATAACTTTTGGTTTTACCAAGCATCATATCGGGTATATGTTCTTTTAGTTGATCAATCGATAATTTAAAATGATTGATAGTTTTTTCAATGTCTTGATTTAAATAGCGACTACGTAAAAACCAGCGAATCGATAGATTTAATAAACCACGCACATAATGCAGTAATTCGTATTGTAAAGAAATTTCAATTTTATGGCCTAATGAATCAATTAATCTTTCAAGCTCTAATGAGCCAAATATTTTAGAAGAAATAGCATGCGCACGAATAATTTCTGCAACGGTTGCACCTGTTTCTGTTTGTACTCGATAAACAAAAGTAATGCCCATCTCATTCACAATATGATTACTTAAATGTGTTGCAATAATCTCACAACGCAAACTATGCGATTGAATGAATTTTTTATAAGGCTGATGCAATCTTTCTGGAAACTCTTCATCTAATGCATAAGAAAAATAAGATTCATCAGGTAAATCAGAATTTAAAATACCTTTTTTGACATAAATTTTAGTATAAGCTAATAAGACTGCCATCTCCGGCCGCGTTAAACCTAATCCAGCTGACTTTCGATCAATCATCGCTTGATCACTTGGTAAGAATTCTACAACACGATTCACAATACCTAAAGACTCTAAATCATTTAAATACGTTTGATAAAGACCAATATATTTTTTTGCGTGCATCGCTGAAAAACTTAAAGCAAGCGCCTGTTTATAATTATCTTTTAATACTAGTTTTCCAACTTCATCTGTCATATCTGCCAATAAAATATTACGTTTTTTCTCGGTTAATTTACCTCGTATAACAACTTGGTCTAGTAAAATTTTAATATTAACCTCATGATCTGAACAATCAACTCCTGCTGAATTATCAATAAAATCCGTGTTAATCAATCCATCATGTAAAGCATATTCAACTCGACCTAACTGAGTAAATCCTAAATTACCGCCTTCCCCCACCACGCGACAACGTAATTCATCACCGTTTACTCGACAAAATTCATTGGTTTTATCACCCGCATCGGCTTGACTTTCAATACTTGCTTTGACATAAGTGCCAATACCGCCATTAAAAAATAAATCAACGGGCGCACGCAAAATAGCGCGAATTAATTCGTTAGGAGATAATGATAATATATCTTCTTTGATATCTAATGCATTTTTTATCTCTGTAGATAAAGTAATTGATTTTAAGCTACGCTTAAAAACCCCACCGCCTTTAGAAATTAATTTTGCATTATAATCTTGCCAAGAAGAGGTCGGTAAATGAAATAAACGCATGCGTTCTTTAAATGATTTTTCAGGATGAGGATTAGGATCAAGAAAAATATCACGATGATCAAAAGCAGCAATTAATTTGATTTTATCAGAGTAAATCATGCCATTTCCAAACACATCGCCACTCATATCGCCAATGCCAATGACGCTGACAATTGTTTGCGGATTAAGATTTAATTCACGAAAATGTCGCTTAATCGATTCCCAGGCGCCGCGCGCGGTAATGCCCATTTTTTTATGATCATACCCAGTAGACCCCCCTGAGGCAAACGCATCTCCCAACCAAAAATCATATTCTTTTGAAATGCTATTAGCGATATCTGAAAACGAAGCTGTCCCTTTGTCTGCTGCAACCACTAAATAATAATCGTCATCATCATAGCAATGAACTTCTTTAGGTTTAATCACTTTATTATTTTTTAAATTATCTGTTAAATCTAATAACCCGCGAATAAATGCTTTATAACAAAAAATTCCTTCTGCTTGAATAACATCGCGCGTTGCATCTGCAGGGACTTTCTTTAAAACAAAACCGCCTTTTGCCCCACTTGGAACAATCACAACGTTCTTAACGGTTTGCGCTTTCATCAGTCCTAAAATTTCGGTACGAAAATCTTCTAGTCGGTCTGACCAACGAATACCACCACGTGCCACTTTTGCAGAACGTAAATGAATCCCTTCAAATCGTGGAGAATAAACAAAAATTTCATATAATGGATGTGGCAAAGGTAATTCAGGCACCTCATCTGATTTGAGCTTAAACGACAAATAATCTTTAGGAAAATTATTAATTTTTTGAAAATAATTTGTTCTTAGTGTTGCCTGAATTAACTGCCAAAAACGCCGCATAATTCTATCATCATCTAAACTCGTGATCGATTCTAAAGCATGCTGAATTTTGCTATTCAAAGCATCTATATTGGTTGTTTTTACTGACTGCTTGGGATTAAATCTCAGTATAAATAAATTCACCAAATCTCTTGCTATATCAACATAGTTTGCAATTGTTTTTTCTATATAAGCTTGACTAAATCTAAATCGAGTTTGGTGCAAATATTTAGCGTAAGCCCGTAAAATTGTAATTTCACGCCAATTTAATTCACCACCCAATACTAATTTATTAAAACCATCATTTTCTGAAACACCTAAAAAAACATGCATAAAAGCATCTTTAAAAATAGGTTTTATTTTTTCAAGTTGTAATTTTTCTTTTTTATAAATAACCGTAAAGTCATTGATCCAAACAACATCTTTTTTTAATATTATTTTATAAAGACGCCCATCAAAAGTACGTAAATCCATATTCTCAAAAAGCGGTAAAATATCAGAAAGCGCAATCGCGCTATTAAATTGAAATAAACGCAAATGGATTAATTGCTTATCTTCAGAAGGTAGTTGATATAAATTTATTTCACTTGATTTATTAGGTAACAGATCTTCAATTTGCAAAATATCTGACACAGCCATATCAACAGCATGATCATCTATATAGCTCGTTGAAAAAGTGTCTTGATATTTTTTGAATAATGCATATGCTTTAGAATGCAATTTTTTGGTGAGCTTAATTTCAAGTTCTTTGTGCCATTTGCTTTCCATAATGCAATCCTTTGAGCCAAAAATTATTTATTGATTAATAGTTACTGAAAGCAACTATCAAGTCAATATTAAAAAAGCTTTTCACCTCTCCCCTTGTGGGAGTGGTCGACGCGAAGTGCCGACCTCTCCCGCAAGGGGAGAGGTAAAAAGCTTTAAAATTTTTTTATCGTGTACAAAGATTATTTATCTTTTTTATTCCGTCGTCCCGTTTTTTCTGCCAATTTTTCAAAATATAAATATACCACAGGCGTAATATACAACGTCAATAACTGTGAAACCATTAATCCCCCAACCACTGCTAAACCTAAAGGCCTACGTGTTTCAGAGCCTGCGCCAAATGCAAGCGCAATAGGCAACGTACCCATTAATGCAGCCATTGTCGTCATTGTAATGGGTCTAAAACGAATAATACATGCTTGGTAAATAGCATCAAATGCAGAGCGATTATTTTCACGTTTTTCATTCAAAGCGAAATCAATCATCATAATTGCATTTTTCTTAACAATGCCTATTAACATGATAATTCCAATAAAAGAATATAAATTTAATTCATTATGAAATAAAATTAACGTAACTAATGCACCTGCTCCTGCAGAAGGTAGTCCTGATAAAATAGTTAATGGATGAATAAAACTTTCATATAGCATGCCAAGTACGATATAAACCACTATCAAAGCAATTAAAATTAACCAACCAAATCCTTGTAAAGAAGATTGAAATGCTTGTGCGGTTCCTTGAAAAGAAGTATTGATTGTGATTGGAACTTTCATATCTTTTTCAAGTTGTTGAATTTGACTAACCGCATCGCCCAAGGATGCATTCGCTTTTAACGCAAAAGAAATAGTCACTGCTGGCAATTGTCCTAAATGATTAATATTAACAGGACCAATTCCCTGAACAATAGACGTCACCGCAGTTAAAGGCACTAATTTGCCCATACTGGAACGAACGTATAATTTATTCAATACATTTTGGCTATTTTGAAATTTTGGTGCCAATTCTAAAATAACATCATAAGTATCAATTGAAGTATAAATAGATGATATTTGTCTTGAGCCAAATGCATTGAATAAAGTATCTTGAATCTGTTCAGCACTCACCCCAAGACTAGCCGCTTTATCTCTGTCAATATTGACTTCAATTTGCGGCCCGGTAAATTGCAGATCACTTGTGACATCAGTCAAAGCCGGTAATTTTTTTATTGCATCTAATAAAAGCGATGCCCAATGATTTAATTCAGTAATATTGCTAGCCTGCATGGTAAATTGATAAGGACTCTTACTCATTTGTCCGCCCACTCGAATACTAGGTACATTCTGTAAAAAGATCCGGATACCAGGAAGTTTTGCTAATTGCGGTCGAAGTTCATTTGTAATTTGATCTGCTGTTTTTGTTCTCTCACCGCTTTTTTTCAAAAGAACAAATAAACGTCCCGCATTTGTTTGATTACTGGCACCACCTGATCCAACTGTTGAAATAACACTTTGTACATTTGGATTTTTAGCAACTAATTCTGCCGCTTGATTTTGAACGCGAGACATCGCAATAAAAGAAGTCGCAGGATCGGTTTCAGTATAAGCAAATAACTGCCCCGAATCTTCACTGGGTAAAAAGCCCTTAGGCACAATAATATATAAAACAACGGTTAAAAATAAAGTTATAATAAAAATACCAAAAGTAATTTTATGATTTTTGAGCGACCACTTAAGTGTATGCTCATAGCCTTTTAGCAAATATTGAAAAACATCTTCCGCCCATTGCATCCACTTAAATCCAACCTGCTCATGTGGATTGCCTTTTAATAATCGCGCACAGAGCATAGGGGTTAACGTTAATGAAACAAATCCTGAAAAGAAAATAGTGATGGCAATTGTCATGGCAAATTCATGGAATAATCGCCCCATAATTCCACCCATAAATAAAATCGGCACAAAAACCACTACCAATGACACGGTCATCGATAAAATAGTAAAGCCAATTTCTTTAGAGCCCTTTAGTGCCGCTGCGTACGGTGTTTCTCCTTTTTCCCAAAAACGCACAATATTTTCCAGCATAACAATCGCATCATCAATAACAAAACCGACAACAAGCGTTAAAGATAAGAGTGTTAAATTATTTAAGCTATAGCCAAGATATCCCATAAAAGCAAAAGTGCCAATAATTGACATAGGCAAAGCTAAACTTGGAATAATCGTAATACGAATACTGCGTAAAAATAAAAAAATCACCAAAACAACTAATACCGCAGCTAAAATCAGGGTAAATTTAACATCACTCACCGAAGCACGGATAGATTCAGAACGATCGTATACAATATCTAATTTAATCCCTTTCGGTAATTGCAATTGAAATTTTGGTAAGATTTTTCGAATGCCATTCACGACCTGAATAGTATTACTGCCAGGTTGTCGCTGAATAGCTAAAGTAATCGCACGTTTATTGTTATACCAACTCGCCATTTTATTATTTTCGACATCATCGACTGCCTGGCCTAAATCACTCACCCGAATAGGTGCACCATTACGATAGGCAACGATTAATTTATTAAAATCATTGGCATTTAATAATTGTCCTTGCGATTGAATAACAAAGAATTGCTCTACACCATTCATCGAACCAGTGGGCAAATTAACGTTTCCTTCACTAATAGCTTGTTGCACTTCCTCTAAACTCACATCATGAGAAGCTAATAAATCGGGATCCATTTGTAAGCGTACTGCATATTTTTGTGCGCCATACACATTCACTTGCGCCACGCCATTAATCGTTGAAATTTGCTGCGCCAAATAAGTTTCTGCATACATATCTGTATCAGATAAAGAAGTCGTCGTCGGTGTTAAACTAATATATAAAATAGGCGCATCGGCTGGGTTCACTTTTTTATAAGCGGGGGGACTGGGTAAATCAGAAGGTAAATTTTTAGAAGCAGCGGTAATCGCAGATTGCACATCTGCTGCCGCTCCATCAATATTTCGATCGAGTGAAAATTGCAAAGTAATGGCAACACTACCCAAATTACTAGTCGAAGTCATCGAATCTAAACCAGCAATAGTTGAAAATTGCCGCTCAAGCGGTGTTGCAACGGAACTTGCCATTGTTTCTGGACTCGCACCAGGCAGGCTCACCGACACTTGAATAGTTGGAAAATCGACATTGGGTAAATCACTCACAGGTAGTTCGCGATAACCAATAATACCGAACAATAAAATACCCAACATTAACAACGTCGTCATAACAGGTCGTTGAATAAAAATAGCTGAAATATTCATAAGATTTAAGATCCAGTCTTAACGATTGTAACAGCACTACCCTCTACCAACTGTGCTTGCCCTGTTAACACGACTTCCATACCAGACATTAAGCCTTTAATGACTGTTGCATCACTTAAAGACGCAACGACTTGAATACTCTGCTTTTTCACCACACCGTCTTTATTCACAACAAATACAAACGAACCCTCAGGAGAAGCTTGAATCGCGCGAGTCGGAATAGTGAGTGCATTTTTAATCTCGCCCACCGGTAATTTAATATCAACATATAATCCAGGCCAAAGCTCATTATTTTTATTAGCATAGAGCGCTTTCATTTGAATCATCCCTGTTGTGGTATCCACCGTATTATCAATAAAACTTAACACTGCCTGATAAGAAACATCTGGATTTTTTATTTGAATCACCACAGGAAGAATTGGATTTTTATGAAGTTCTTGTTGCACGGCTATTAAATAACGTTGTGGTAATGAAAATACAATATCAATAGGTGAAATTTGATTGATGACAACTAAAGGATTGGTATCCGTTGCTTTCACCAAATTGCCTTGATTAACCAGTAAAGTGCCTGTTCTACCCGTAATAGGGGCGCGAATCGTGCAATATTCTAAATTTAATTGCGCATTAGCGATAGTGGCTTCATCTGCCAAAACCACAGCCGCTTGTGCTTTAACATTAGCATCGGCTTGATCATAATCTTGTTTAGTGACATAGCCTTTTGATGTCAAAGGTGCATATCGATTCAATAGCTTTTGGAAATTATCTAATTGGGCTTGATCATGCGCTAGAGTGGCTTGTGCTTGTTGTAATGCAACTTGAAAAGGCCGTGGATCCAGTTGAAAAATAATTTGACCGGCTTTAACCATATCCCCTTCTTTAAAAGCAACCGTTATCAGCTGCCCATCTACCCGAGATTTAACTGAAACAGTTACAAACGCCTGAACATTTCCGATCGCACGTGCATGTAAAATAATATCTTTTTGTATTACTTTTGCTGCTGTCACTGAAATAGGTAGCGCTTCAATATTTTTTGCTGAACGAAAAAACCCAAAGATGAACCAAACAATAACTGCGACTATCCCTGCAGAAATTAAAATGCGCTTTTTGCTCATCATAGTCAGCCCCTAAAATTCACCGCTAAATCGAGCTATTTTACCTTAAGAGCTGAAAAGAATCACTTTTATAAAAATCAATTAAATTAACAAGTTACTAATCCATGCCAAGCAAAAATTTTTTTATGACTTATACTTAAGACATAAATTATTCCTTTTTTGAGGCATGAGCAATATGTCACCGTTTGACCTAGAAGATTCTTTGAAGGTCGCCATCCAAAATAAAGAATTTTGTCTTTTTTATCAACCTATTATAGACCTTAAAACTCGAAAAATGGTCAGCATGGAAGCGCTCATTCGCTGGAATCACCCAAAAGTCGGCTTCATTCCACCTGATATTTTTATTCCTTTTGCCGAAAGAAATAACTTAATTAATCCCATCGGTCACTGGGTTTTAGAATCCGTTTGCCAACAAATCAAAGAATGGCTATCTCAAGGTTTTAAAAATTTTAAAATATCTGTTAATGTTTCTCCTAATCAATTACTCCAAGAAAATTTTCCAAAAGTGATTGCAAATTTATTACAACAATCACAAATTCCCGCTTATTTTATGGCGTTAGAATTAACCGAAACAATTTCTATGCCGCATACCGCACAAGCTGAAAAAATTTTATTGGCAATTGAAAAATTAGGGATTGATATTATTATGGATGATTTTGGCACTGGATTTTCATCTTTATCTCATCTTAAATATTTACCTGTGAACTCTATTAAAATTGATAAGTCTTTTATTCAGGATATTCAAATAGGCCATAAAAACGCAGTGATTGTGAGCAGTCTTATTTATTTAGGCATGCGCTTAGGATTATATGTCGTAGCAGAAGGCGTTGAAACGGAAGACCAAATAACGTTCTTAATGGAAAATGGTTGCGCTTTAGGGCAAGGAAATTATTTAGCAACTTCTTTAACTCACGATGCTATGACTGAATTATTAAACACGCTCCACTACCCCTCGTAAAGAAAATCCTAATGTTTCTACTATTTTGACAGGCACTATTTTTCCGATTAAATCAACAGAACCCTTAAAATGAATCACGCGATTATTCGCACGACCTGATAACACTTGCGGATTTTTTTCTGATGGGCCTGTCACAAAAACAGTCTGAATACTTCCGACCATTGCTTCACTGATTTGCCTAGTATTTAATAAAATGCGGTCTTGCAAGATTTTTAAGCGCTCTTTTTTAACGCTCATGGGAACCGTATCAGGTAAATTAGCAGCAGGGGTACCAGGACGCGGACTATAAATAAAACTAAAAGAATTATCAAAACCTATGTCATGAATTAAATTCAGGGTGTCCATAAAATCAGCCTCTGTTTCTCCCGGGAATCCAATAATAAAATCTGAACTAATCGAAATCATCGGACGTATTTTTCGTAGACGTTTAATTTTTGATTTATATTCTAAAACAGTGTAGCCCCGCTTCATGGCTGATAAAATTCGATCCGAACCGCTTTGCACCGGCAAATGCAAATGATTAGTTAATTTAGCCACTTTGCCATAAGCTTCAATTAAAGCATTAGAAAATGCAACGGGATGCGAAGTGGTAAAATCAATTCTTTGAATCTCCTCAAAAGTAGCGGTAAGCTCTATTAATAAAGCCAAATCAGCGATACCCCCTTCATGCATGGGGCCACGATAATCATTTACATTTTGTCCAAGATAAGTGATAGCACGCACGCCTTGCTGGATTAAAGCGGCAACTTCTGCTAAAACATCATCTAACGGACGACTGATTTCTTCTCCGCGTGTATAAGGCACCACACAAAAACTGCAATATTTACTACATCCTTCCATAATTGAAACAAATGCCTGCACCCCTTCGGCGCGAGGAGGAGGCAAATGATCAAATTTTTCAATTTCTGGAAAACGGATATCAACAATGGATTGCTGTTTTTGTTTCACTTCAGACAACATATCCCCTATTCGATGTAACGTTTGTGGACCAAAAACCATATCAACAAAAGGTGCTCGATCTAAAATGGCTTGTCCTTCTTGGCTTGCCACACAACCACCCACGCCAATAACAATATGCGGATTTTTTTCTTTTAATACACGAAAGCGGCCTAATTCTGAAAAAACTTTTTCTTGTGCTTTTTCCCGAATAGAACAAGTATTTAATAATAATACATCCGCCTCTTCAGGATGGGTCGTCTTTTCTAATTGATGTGAGGAGTATAAAACATCTGCCATTTTAGCAGAGTCATACTCATTCATTTGACAGCCATGGGTTAGGATATATACTTTATTTATTTTACTTACTTTGTTCATAAGCTACTCTTTTGGAAACTTAAAAGTCCGTATGATATACTTTTTGTCGTTATAATTATATCTAAAATGAGCACTCCTATGGATGAAGCCTTGAAACTGCGCGTTGAAAAATTGAATATTCCCACCATAAAACGGCATATTTTTTTATGTTGCGATCAAACTAAGCCAAAATGTGCCGATCGTGAAACGGGTTTAATTGCTTGGAATTATTTAAAAAATCGCCTAGATGAACTCAATTTAAGTGATCAATACGGCATTTATCGCACCAAAGCCAATTGTTTACGTGTCTGTCTGCAAGGCCCCATTGCTGTTGTTTATCCTGAAGGCATTTGGTATCACTCTTGCAATCCAGAGGTGTTAGAGCAAATTATTCAAGAGCATTTAATTGCGGGTCATCCTGTTAAACAATATATTTTTTCTGAAAGAAGAGCTTAATGGGCCCACGTATTTATCAATCTTATTCTCTGGCTGTCGGCCAAACGCTTCGATTAACGGAGGAGGCAAGCCATCATCTGGCTCATGTTTTGCGAGTCAAAATTGCTGACTCTTTAGTTATTTTTAATGGGCAAGGCGGCGAATATCTCGCAATGATTACGCATATTGATAAAAAAAATGTAACTGTTTTACTAAAAGAGTATTTGTCACGCACAGCTGAATCGCCTTTAGAGCTTTTTCTAGCCCAAGGTATTTCGCGAGGTGAAAAAATGGATTGGACTATTCAAAAAGCAGTCGAATTAGGTGTTAACAAAATTATCCCGCTATGGACCGAGCGAAGCACCGTTAAATTAGACAAAGAACGTTTAGAAAAAAGAGTGCAACACTGGCAGGCGATTGCCATTCATGCCGCCCAACAATCAGGACGTAATCAAATCACTGAGATCACCCAACCCCAGACACTTTCAATGATTATAACCGAAAAAATAGAGTATCGCTTTATTCTATCCCCCACAGGCAATGTACAGCTCAATACGCTTTCTCTCCCCCCTTCAGCCAAAATATTATTATTGATTGGTCCTGAAGGAGGCTTCAGCGAAGCTGAAACAAAACTCGCCACAGAAGCGGGTTGCCTTGCCTTACACTTAGGGCCGCGCATTTTACGCACAGAAACAGCCGCTATTGCAGCCATCACTGCATTACAATGTTATTTTGGAGATTTAGCTTAAAAAAAATCAAAAAAAGAATCATTTGGCTTTTTTAAATTGTTGCGTATAATGTAGACCCTTTTACCATAGGAGTACAATGAATATGGCAGATGAAGCAGATATTGCCAATGACTACATTACAAATGCAATCTCTTATGCGCTAGATAAATGGCAACAAAATAACAGCAAACCTGGCGCAAAACTATGCATAGATTGTAATGAAGACATTCCAGAAGCCAGAAGAGCGCTGGGGCTTTCACGTTGCATAGATTGCGCGACAGAATGGGAACGTCGCGGCTCTCTTTTTGCTTGAGTCTCTTTTATACATTTTACATCTACTAATATAACTACCAAGGATTGCGTCCATGGAAAATAGAAAAAATCACTCTCACGAAACAGCACCAACAAACAGCACTTCCGTTTCCTTAAAAGAAAATGTTGCTCAGGTTTTGCAACATTATTTCGCTAATTTAAAAGGCGAAGAACCTAAACATGTTCATGATTTTTTCCTTGAAGAAATTGAAGAACCCTTATTTGCAGTTGTTATGAAATATACTAATAATAATCAATCAGAAGCGGCTCGCATTTTAGGATTATCACGCGGCACTTTACGTGCAAAATTGAAAAAATATGGGATGTTATAACTTCCCTTGCTGTCATCTCAGCGAATGTGGGAGATGACAGCAAAAGCGGGAGAGGCTTTCAACTCATCACCATTCTTGTTAACATAGATTTTGAAGATCCCACATCACGGCGCGAGGCGCATCATGTCAACTGAATATCATCAGGTGATTCACGCTTTATCAAAACGAATCGTCATAGCACAAAAACCGATTCGTATTTTAGATGCATTAAAATGGGATCGGCATATTCAAGCAGATTTTTTTGCTAATAAATGTAAAAAACTTCCGTCTATTAATGCTGATTATTATCCACAAAAAAATCCGCTACAATTTGATCCTTTAAAAAAAATTGAAGAATTTCGCGATATAGAGCGCAGTATTAGACGAGCACTCGGTCAATATAGCGGTGTCGGCAGTATTATGCAGCGCATGTGTCATGAGTATATTCTAGTCGTTGTTATGCTAATGGCGCGCGGCACGCCAAAATTTGCAGAAATTTCTCAAGAATTATATGGAAGCTCAGAAGATGCTTTTCATGTAGGCGCACCTACTTTAAAAGATCTTGCGACTCTTGTTTCCACAACGCTTGCTAATATTAAAGATCAAGTCTCAACAGAGGAAGATGAAAAAAATATTACCAGTAAAACGACTGTTGAGATATTAGGTGAACGGCTCGATCAGTATTTTACTGACAAAAATCACAATGTGCGGGTGGAATTAAGTGATGGCATTTTGGCAGATGCCTCGGCTGGTGCTGAACGGATTAAAATTCATAAAGGCTTAAAGTTTAGCCAACGCGAAATTCGTATTTTTGAAATTCATGAAGGATGGGTGCATTTAGGAACGACATTAAATGGCTTAGCGCAACCCTATTGCACTTTTCTAAGCAAGGGACCGCCTTCTTCCACGATCACTCAAGAAGGATTAGCCATTATCACAGAGATATTCACTTTTTCATCTTATCCTGGACGTCTCAAGCGATTAACAAATAGAATTACTGCGGTTAATATGGCAGAAGAAGGCGCGAATTTTTTAGATGTTTTTAATTTTTATCGCAATCAAGATTTATCAATAGAAGAAAGCTATCATGCAACGACGCGTGTTTTTCGTGGCAGCACACCTGATGGAGGGCCTTTTACTAAAGATTTATCTTATAGCAAAGGATTTATTTTAATTTATAATTATGTTCGCTTGGCTGTGCAACGTGGCCTTGTCAATCAAATTCCGATGTTATTTGTCGGCAAAACAACGCTTGAAGATATTCATATTTTAGCAGATTTAGTTGAAGAAGAGATAGTGGTTCCTCCACGTTATGTGCCGCCGCAATTTAAAGATTTAGC
>Ga0207010_1050_pt1 | contig 25189 bp, 19 predicted proteins | sample Alteio_BWMinCont_82_FD_153465 | JGI IMG/M metagenome (GOLD analysis project Ga0207010, IMG submission 153465) | Enriched cells from forest soil in Barre Woods Harvard Forest LTER site, Petersham, Massachusetts, United States -... | ecosystem: Environmental > Terrestrial > Soil > Temperate forest >...
ATGATGGCGCGGCGGATGCGTGAATGGCGTCCGACGTTTACGTGATTGTAGAAGATGGAATCTGATACTTCACAGTAGCTGTTGACGCGGACATTGTTGCCGATAACGGATTTTTGCACTCGCCCGCCGGAGATGACCGATCCACCAGCGACGATGGAATCGAGCGCCACGCCCATGCGTTCCGGGTCGGCAAAGACAAATTTCGCGGGCGGATACTGGTGCTGCCAGGTGCGCAGCGGCCAGTTGTTGTCATACAGATTGAAAACGGGCGACACGCTGACAAGATCCATGTTCGCTTCGTAGTAGGCATCGAGCGTGCCGACGTCGCGCCAATAGAGCGCGTCTTTCTGATTTTCATCGACAAAATTGTAGGCGAAGACGCGGTGCTTGGAGATGATGCGCGGCAAAATGTCCTTGCCGAAATCGTGGCTGGACTTGGGGTCCTCGGAATCGGCTAGCAGGATAGGGATCATCAGCTGGGTGTTGAAGATGTAGATGCCCATGGAGGCATTGCAATTGCCGGGATGGTGAGGCGAGTGCTTGGGCTCCGCGGGCTTTTCCTCGAAACCGATGATGCGCCAATCCTTGTCGACTTCGATGACGCCGAATTGCCGGGCGGCCTGCGCGACGGGAATCTGGATGGTGGCTACCGTGACTTCGGCGCCGGAGTCCACGTGCTGCTGGAGCATCTTGGCGTAATTCATTTTGTAGATGTGGTCACCGGAGAGGATGAACGTGTATTTGGAGCGCTCGCTGCCGATGGAATAGATGTTCTGGTATACGGCGTCGGCGGTGCCCTGGTACCACTCTTTCGAAACGCGCATCTGCGGGGTGAGGACTTCGATGTAGTCGCCGAGCCCAGCCAGGGGAGACCAGCCGGCGCGCACGTGGCGATTGAGACTGAGAGCTTTATATTGGGTGAGAACAAAGACGCGGCGGAGATCGGAATTGATGCAGTTCGAGAGAGTGATGTCAATGATGCGGTAGAGGGCGCCGAAGGGAACGGCGGGCTTGGCGCGGTCACGCGTAAGCGGCCAAAGGCGTTCGCCCTGGCCTCCGGCGAGGAGTACTCCGATGGCGTCGCGCATCGCAGACATGAGCCGACCCCCATGGGGCGCGTGTCGAGAAGCGGCTCATTCTACGAAACGGCAGAGGGGAGCACAAGGAGAAGGGAGGAAGAGGCGCAAAGGAGGAATGGCGGGGTGGCCGGCGGGGATTTCGCGCGCCGACATGATTATCATTTATTACTATAGTAACGTAAATGCAATTAGCTGGGTTCAGTACCCAGAAAAAGAGGGGCAGGCACAAAGATTCCTTGACTTGGATGACGTGAAATGAGTAGAAGATGCCATCGACCAATCAGGGTGCGCACGCGAGCTGGTCATTACATGCGATAATCAAGAACAGGGGCGGTGCCCGCAGAAGCACGGAGCCGGCTGCAATTTGGCCGGCGAGAGGCGCCGCAAGAAACCAATCCGAACCGGATTGGGGGTGAATTAATACAGTGGCTGAAGTCATCATCCAAGAGAGTGAATCTCTGGAAAATGCACTGCGCCGTTTCAAGCGCAAAGTGCAACAGGAAGACATCATCAAGGAAATCAAGAAGCACAGCTTCTACATGAAACCCGGCGAGAAGCGCCGGGCCAAGGAAGCGCTTTCGCGGAAGCGACTGCGCAAGAAGCAGCGGCGGGAAGCGGATTAAGTTCAGGGAGGCGGCCCCGAGGCAATTGGGGCCGCCTATCCGTTTACGTCGCGGCTCGGCGCCGCACTTCCGAGAATCAGGCCCCCGTAAGGCAGGGAAGTTTTGGGATCGTGTTTCAGCTTCGTGCCCGAAGGCCCAAGGGATCCGCGCCCGGCGTCCCCGGATACAGGTATCCTCAAGAAAGTCGGCTCACCGGTACAAAGTTTGCCCAATCTCCCGCCCAATCGGGACCAGGGGGAGAGCGGCTCATGGAATACCACGACAAGGTGTTGAAGTGTGCGGAATGCGGCGCGGAATTCGTGTTCACCGGCGGCGAGCAGATGTTTTTCGCCGACAAGGGCTTCAAGAACGAGCCCAAACGATGTAAAGCCTGCAAAGCAAAACGAGCCGAGGGCGGCGGTGGAGGCGGGGGACACGCTGCTCCGATGCGGTCGGAAACGAAAACGAACTGTTCGCAGTGCGGGAAGGAAACGACAGTTCCCTTCCGGCCCACCCAGGGGCGCCCGGTCTTCTGCCGGGAATGCTTCCAGCAGCGCAGGGCCATGGGTGCGGCGTAGAAGAGCTGAAGTAAGGAATAGTGAAGCAGCGAAGGAAAGAAAAGGCCCGACGCGAATAGACTGACGGAGGGACAGACAGGAATGTCTGTCCTGCTCTTTACATCTCCCCCCCGATTTGACATTCAATCAGGAATGAGCATCGAGATAAGCGCCGAGATGCGCTAAACCTTCCGGCATGTTCTTGCGGCCGTAGCCGAAGCGGATATGGCGGGGCTGATCGTAGACCGTTCCAGGCAGAAGCAATACTCCCGAATCCCGGACGACTTCTTCGCAAAAGGCCAGCACGTCTCGCTTGGACTTGAGACGCACGAAGCCGATGGGGCTGGCGTTGGGTTTCACCCAATCAAAAAGTTCAGGCCGCTGGCGGAAGAAGGCCTCTAGAAGAGGCAGGTTGCGCAAGACAATTTCGCGGTTGCGCTGCGCCAGGACCTGGCGATGACGAAGGGCCACGGCAGTCAGGAATTCACTGGGGGCGCTGCTGCAGATTGTGGTGTAGTACTTGAACTCCAGGCAGCGACGAATGATTTCAGGATCGCGGCTGGCGAGCCATCCGAGGCGCAAGCCCGGCAGCCCGTAGCTTTTGCTCATGGAGCCCAGGCTGACGGCATGTTCGTATACCTCGCAGGCTGCCGGCAGGCGCGTGGCGGGGTCGTGCTCGAGTTCGCGGTAGACTTCATCGGAGAAAACGATGATGTCGCGGCTCGCCGCTAGATCGAGCACTTGCTTGAAAATGTTTGCGGGCATCAAGAGCCCGGTGGGATTGTGCGGCGTGTTGATGTAGATGATTTTGGTGTTCGGCTGGAGCAACTTTTCGAGAGCCGCTATGTCGTGCGTCCAGCCGTTTTCGAAGGAACGGCGCCATTCGCCGACTTGCGCGCCAGTGCTGCGGGCCACCTCAAGGCCGCTCTCGTAACAGGGTGTTTCGACGATGATGTGATCGCCTGGCCCGGCAAGGGCGTGATACAGCACGAAGATGCCTTCTTCGGCAGCCGCCACCACAAGAACGTCGTCCGGTTTGATTTGTTTGTAGATGGCCGCGATGGCTTCGCGAAGTTCGGGCGCGCCGGGGGACTCCGTGTAGCCGCACCAGTGTTGGAGAAAGCGTTCGTGTGCGCCAGGTTCGAGGTCGAGGAGTTCTTTAATGGTGCGGGATTCCGCGTCGGAGTTGGAAAGGAGGTATTTGGCGGTGAATTCGTATTTGCCAAAATAATGTTCGATTCGGAAGGGCTTGATTTGCATGGACACGAGTCTGGCAAGGGGGTGTCCCGCCGTCCAGCGCCAAATTGACCGGGCCGCTTGCAAAGAACGCCAATCGGGAGATCGGCGCGACCAAGGCGCGGATGCAGGTGCAATTTGGCGGGCTGGCGCGTATGATACGAGGCTCGAAGTCCCCAATACGGCCCAGCGACCAGGGGGCCACTTCATGGCTCACCGCTTTACCATCGGCGTCGAAGAAGAATTTCAAATCATAGATCCCGCCACGTGCGAGTTGCGCTCGCACGTCAGTCATATTGTTTCCGAGGTTTCTCCGGACATCGCGGAGCAGGTGAAACACGAGCTGCACCAGTCCATCGTGGAAACCGGCACGCGTATCTGCGAAAACGTCAGCGAACTGCGGCTCGAAATGCACCGCACGCGCGGTGAATTGGTGGCGGCGGCGGAGCGCGCGGGATTGCAGGTGGCGGCCGCGGGCACGCATCCGTTTTCGAGCTGGATTGACCAGGTGATTTCTCCGGGTGAGCGCTACCAGCACATCATCGAAGAGATGGGGCAACTTGCGCGGTCGCTCCTTATTTTTGGCATGCACGTGCATGTGGCCATGCCAGACAAACAGACGACGATCGACATGATGAATGGGGTTCGCTATTTCCTGCCGCACCTGCTGGCACTTTCCACCAGCTCACCTTTCTGGATGGGACGGAACACGGGATTGAAATCGTTTCGTACGACCGTGTTCCGGCGGTTTCCACGGACGGGCGTGCCGGAGCAATTCGAATCGTGGAGCGCTTACGAAAACTTTGTAAACCTGCTGGTCAAACTGAATTGCATCGACAACGGCAAAAAGATCTGGTGGGACGTGCGGCCGCACCCGGTGTTCGGCACGCTGGAATTCCGGATGTTCGACGTGTCGACGAAAGTGGAAGAAGCGGTGGCCATCGCGGCGCTAACGCAGGCGATTATCGTGAAACTGCACCGGCTCTACCAGGGCAATATGAGCTGGAGGCTTTACCGGCGCGCTTTGATTGAAGAAAACAAATGGCGGGCGGCGCGCTACGGGATCGAGGGGAAACTCATCGACTTCGGCAAGGAAACCGAAGTGCCCATGCGGCAGCTCATTACCGAATTGCTGGAATTTGTGGATGATGTGGTGGATGACTTGGGAAGCCGCAGTGCAGTGGAGTACGTTCACACGATCATCAATGAAGGCACGAGCGCGGACCGGCAGTTGCGCGTATTCAAGGAAACAGGCGACTTGAAGGCAGTGGTTCGACACCTGGTGACGGAAACGCGCGGCGGCGTGACCGAGCCGCGGACTTCTTCCGCGCACGCCGTGAATTGACAGCGAAACCACGCAAGCAGTTCTACGGGCTCTGACGGGAGCACAAAGATGAAAAAGGTTGGCCTACTCTGCGGGCGGGAATACAGCTTTCCTCCGGCGTTTATCGCGCGCGTCAATCAATTGGGGGCAAAGGACGGCGTGGCGGCGGAATTCGTAAAACTGGGTGGCACGCGCATGGGCGAGCCACCGCGGTACAGCGTGATCGTGGACCGCATCTCTCATGAAGTGGAATATTACCGTGGATACCTGAAGCATGCCGTGCTTCAGGGGGCGTACGTCATCAACAATCCATTCTGGTGGACGGCGGATGACAAGTTTTTCAACTACTCAGTAGCCGCAAAGCTGGGCGTCGCCATTCCGAAAACGATCTTGTTGCCGCAGAAAGGGTATCCGGGCGACGTGGATATCACCGGCGAATCGCTGCACAACCTGGAGCATCCGCTGGATTGGGAGGGATTGCTGGATTACGTGGGGCGGCCGGCCATCCTGAAACCATTTTCTGGCGGCGGATGGAAACACGTCTACAAGGTCAACAACAAAGAGGAATTGCTGGCGGCCTACGACAAAACTTCACCGTATTGCATGACCCTGCAAGAGTTCATCGATTTCAATCAGTACGTGCGCTGCTTCACGTTCGGGAAGACGGACATTTTGCCGGTGCACTACGACCCCAAAGAACGGAAATACATCGTCGATCACCAGTATCTGGCCGCGGAACTTGGGTCCCGCGTGGTGAGAGACGCGCAGACGATCAACCAGGCGCTGGGCTACGAAATGAACACCATCGAGTTTGCAGTAAAGGACGGCGTGCCGTATGCGATTGATTTTCTGAACCCGGCACCGGATTTCGAGCGCGACCGCATTACGGACTTTTATTTTGAGCACGTAGTGGAAAAGATGGCGCGGCTGGTGATTGACCGCGCGGTGCTTGGGAAAGCCTCGAATCCGTGGCCGCGCTGGGAAGAGATGCTGGGGATCGGCACTGCGGCTGGATTTACAGGAGCACCCAGGAGCGTGGCGGCCACGCAATCAGCCAGCGGACCAACAGCCGCAGTCGCGAAACCGCAAGCGGCGCCAGCGGCGGCGCCCCCGCCGAGTGGAAAATCGGGGACGTCAACAAAATGACCAGCGCAGCTACTCCCTCGGTGACGCCTCCGACTCCTCAGGAGGAATGGAACCAGATACTGAAGACCACGCTTCTGCGTGTGCCGTCGCTTCCCCAGGATTTGTTCAAACGCATGCGCAGAGCAAAGCTCACGTTTGGCGAGCGCGTGCACTGCCCTTTTTTGCGTCCGTTTTTTCTTTCTCCGGATGATGAGGAGCGCGTTCGAACAGTCGCGGAAGCCATCGCGGCTCTCGGCGAGCGCGTGACCCAGGCTGCGCTTGACGATCGGCATCTCTTCGCGCAATTCCATCTTCGGGAGGAAGAGGAACGCCTTGCACGGATGCACACAGGGTATGGACCGGCGAGCACGGCGTCGCGGCTGGATGCATTCTTGCTTCCGGATTCGCTGAAATTTGCGGAATACAACGGCGAGTCGCCCGCGGGGGCGGGTTACGCGGAAAAACTGGCGGAAATTTTCGGCGAACTCCCGGTCATGGGAAAATTTGCGCTAAATCATGAAGTTCATAGCTATCCTCTTAGCGCCAGACTTCTCGATGCGTTGATGATGAGTTATGTGGACTGGGGCGGCTCGTCCACGACACCGCAGATCGCGATTGTGGATTGGGAAGGCGTGCCCACCTGGAGCGAATTCGAAATCTTGCAGGAACGCTTCGAAAAAATGGGCATCCCGACGCTTGTGGCAGATCCACGCGAATTGGAGTTCGACGGCAAGCAGCTGGTCGCGCAGGGGAAAGTGATTGACCTGGTGTACCGCCGCGTGTTGATCAACGACATCGTGGCCAAGCCCGTGGAGTGCGCGGCGCTGGTGAAAGCTTACGCAGCAAACGTCGTGTGCGTGGCGAACAACTTCCGCTGCAAGATCCCGCACGTTAAAGCTTTTTTTGCGGTGCTCACGGACGAACAAAACGGCGCACTCTTTTCCCATGGCGAGCGCGAACTCATCCGGAAACACATTCCCTGGACACGCGTGGTGGCGGACGTGGAAACCGCGCATTACGGGCAGCAGGTGGAATTGCTCGCGTTTATCCGCAAGGAGCGCGAAAACCTGGTGCTCAAGCCCAGCGATGAGTACGGTGGCTCGGGCGTAACGCTGGGCTGGGAGACCGGCGAAGGCACGTGGGACGACGCCATCGAACGCGCGCTGACGGCGAAGAATGGGGTTTGGATCGCGCAGGAGAGGATTCCGATCCGCCGCGAAGTTTTTCCCTTCATCACGGACGTAGGCCAGGTGCACTACCGGGACATGCTGGTGGATTTTGCGCCCTACCTGTTCCGCGGAAAATTGTGCGGCTTCCTGACGCGGCTGAGCGCTACCGGCCTGGCAAATGTCACCAGCGGTGGCGGCCAGGTGCCGGCGTTTCGCGTTTCCCCGCGAAGCTCGTCGGCCGAAGGATAGGAAACCTGCTCACGATTTCAATGCCTGGATTCCCTGAGACGTCTGACAATCCTGGAGCCGGTCTTTCGGACAGTTGGGAATAGAGCGCCATCGAGACGCATGCGCTAGATAATTTTCCGAATTCAAGTAGAATAAATTAGATGAACTTTGGCACTCCAAGAGCCGAATTGATGCCCGGCGCGCGTAACGCCGTCGAAACTTGCCTCAGTGTGCGGCCCGGCGAACATGTTGCTCTGATTGCCGACGAGGCCAGCCGCGCGGTTGCCGACGGCATTGCCGCTGCTCTGGACGATCGCCAGGCCCTCTACACTGGATTCTTGCTCGAAGACTTTGGCCCCCGTCCGATGACCGCGGCTCCTCCCGCTGTGCTCCAGGCGCTGGAAACGGCGGATGTCGGCGTGATGTGCATGACGCCGCAGCCGGGTGAACTCGCAGCGCGCATGGCGATTGTAAGAGTGGTCGAGCGGCGCCAGATCCGCTACGCGCACATGGTCGGCGTAACTCCCGAAATCATGCAGCAAGGCATGCGTGCGGATTACCGCATGGTGGACAAGTTGAGCGACAAGCTGCGCGAACGCATGCTGCGCGCGGAAACCCTGACGGTAACGACCGAAGCGGGAACAAAGATTGCCGCGCATTTCGACCGCGGCCTCGATTGGGTAAAAACCAGCGGGTTGATCAGCCCGCGCTACTGGTCGAATCTTCCGGCGGGAGAAGTTTTCACCACGCCCGCGACCGTGGACGGTACGTTTGTTTGCGATGCCACCGCAGGTGATCACTTCAACGGAAAGTACGGCGACCTGCAGGCTACACCGCTGACCCTGGAGATCAAGGGCGCGCGGCTGGTGGACGTCGACTGCGCTCGCAAGGATTTGGAGAAGGAATTTTGGGAATACTGCCATACCGACGAAAACAGCGACCGCGTCGGCGAGCTGGCCTTCGGCACCAATCTCGGCTTATCGGAAATGATTGGCATTCTGCTCCAGGATGAAAAATTCCCCGGGGTGCACATCGCCTTCGGCGATCCCTATGGCAGCCAGACCCACGCCGACTGGAAGTCCAGGACGCATGTCGATGTTCTGACCCGCAACTGCGATGTGTGGATCGATGACGACCAGGTCATCGAAAAAGGCCGCTACCAGCTCGATCACCTCGGCTTGGCCTGAGGCTCGCAACTCTCAACCGTAGGGTATGGCGCAAGCGTAGAACTCCGCTCCTCTTAGGGAGGCGTCTCTGATTTTGAGGTAGAGAGCGCTCGATATTACTACCGCTCTATGGGCACTGGCGCCGCTGCCAAAATATTCAGCCGATTTGAAGAGCGGAAAACCGGTGGCTTGAGGCGTGGGGAAAAACCCAGTGACGTGCTTGTATTTCTTTCTGTCACAAAACTCGCATTTTTCGAACGCATACGCTCTTGAGTCCATAGTCAGAGGCACCAGGTGCGGGATGTCCAGCTGCACGACAGAGTCCAACTCTTGCCCGGTTCTATGCAGCAAGACAGGGCGACATTTTATTCCCAATGGCTCGAAGATGGCCTTCCAAGCGTCAGGCTTCACAAAAAATTCGTCAAAGACCCAATTCATCTGCAAAATCGAGCGGCGTCCCCAATTTGGCGCATTCTTCATTCGAAACGGCGCGGTCTGCTTTGTCCCAATCCCGCAGTGTTCGCAGTAAGCAGCGAGATCATAACTTGCATTCCTGTAACCAAAATCATCCTCGGGTTGAGGGTAGCCGTGGTGCCACGTGGCGCCCATGTTGAGATAGTTAGCGCTCAGAAGTTCGAAGTCTGTGAATTCCGTAAGCGGAATATCCACCAGCTGATATTTCTTGATCAAGGCTTGGACTTTTCCCCATCGGGGATCATCTTCAGCGACATCGCAAGTCGCTATCCGCGCCAGAGGATTGTCATCAACCCGCAATTTGACCCCGGCATCCTGGAAATCCTTCCTGACCTGACCGTACGGCATGCCGATGTGGTGAATGATTCTCAATGGATTTGAGGTTCAGCAGTGATTTGAATCGTCGCCCAACCGCATTCGGGGATACTCGTTCGGTTCAAAAAAGCTTGGAGATGTATTCGCGCATCTGGTGCTTCCAGTACGGCCAGTCGTGGCCGCCCTGCGGGCCCCAGTTGTCGAGCGAATGGCGGATGCCTTTGCTGGAGAGAATTTCGGAGAGGCGGTAGGTTGGCCCACTGTTCTCCCACTGGCCCGTGCCGGTGGTGATGTGAATGTCGCACGAAGCGATCTGCTCGTAAAACCAGGGATCGTTCATGTTGGAAAGATAATCGACGGGATTGTTGAAATAAAAGTTGTCGTCGTACATCCCGTCCATGAAATTCTTCACGTCGTAGACGCCGGACATGGCAAAGCAGCGCTTAATGACGTCGGGGTGTTTGAAGAGCGAGTTTGCGGCGTGATATGCCCCAAAAGATGCGCCCATCGTGGAAATGGCGATGCCCGGTGACAGGCAATTGTCCCAGATGAACGGAACGACTTCCTCGCGTAGATAAGAATCAAAAACAGACTGAACGTAGCTACGATGAAAAGGATGCGCACCCTTATTGTAAAAGCTCAGGCCATTAATGGAATTGATGCTGAAGAACTTCACCCTCCCCGCTTCAATGAAATCCGAGAGCGCGCCGACCATGCTCTGGCCTTCGAGTTCGAATTCGTCGCCGGCGCTGGTGGGAAATCCCAAAAGCGGCGGGCCCCAGTGGCCGTAAACCACGACGCCGAGCTCGAGGCCGAGCCGCGGAGAGTGCCAGCGGTGAACTTCACGTTTCATCAATTGCCTCTCGCGAATTGCGGGGTGAGAAAGTATGCCAGCGTAGCCCGCTCGAGGGCAATTGCTTTGGGTGACAGGCGAACGAAGGTTTCCATAAACTGTCGCCTCCATTAGAATACGTTCGCACAGTATGAGAAAATGTTCCGCAGCGCGGGCTTTGCGAAAACCACACTGCATCCTGTCCCGGACATGCCGCGACAGGTGCTCCCCTCAGAAAAGTAGGAGACGAGCGTGAAAAAGAAAACGAAAAATGCAGCCAAGAGAAAGAGTGCCGCGGGAGATCGCGATAAGGCCTTGCGGGAGCACCTCATCGCCCTGTTGAAGGGCGGAGGTGCGCACGTGCATTTTATGGACGCGATTGACGGTTTCCCCGAGGCCCAACGCGGTGCGTTCATCGAAAGCCTACCGCACAGCGGCTGGCAGTTGCTGGAGCACGTGAGGCTTGCTCAGTGGGACATTCTGGAGTTCAGCCGCAATCCGAAACACAAGTCGCCGGGTTTTCCCGAGGGCTACTGGCCAAAGACGCCGGTGCCGCCCGACGCAGCCGCGTGGGACAATTGCGTGAATCAATTTCAGCACGATTTGAAAGAAATGATCAAGCTGGTGAAAAACCCGCGGACGGACTTGTTCGCCAAGATTCCGCACGGCGATGGGCAGACGATACTTCGCGAGGCGCTGATCCTGGCGGATCACAATTCCTACCATCTGGGACAATTGGTGGATCTGCGGCGCGGGCTGGGAGCCTGGCCGGAACAATAATGCCGAGCTGTGCATGGGCGCCAACTCTATAAAATTGCTGGGGCGAATTTCAGACTCACGGGCTTGCAAGCTGCAGAATTGGCGGTAGGATGGAACCCGGCAAGTAGCGGTTTTGTGTCTATTTTCGTCCATTCGCAGAGTGAGGCCGCATGATTCATGTTGAAAACGTAGGTCGGCGTGGATTCCTCAAGGGCGTGCTCGGCGCGGGAGCCTTTGCGCTCAGCATTCGCTGGATGCCCGAGGACCTGCTCGGCTCGGAGTCAAACCCCGGCACATCGGACGCGATGAACCATGCGGTGCTGCGGCCTAACGTCTACCTGGCGATTGATACGGATGGAACAGCCTACGTGATCGCGCATCGCTCGGAAATGGGAAGCGGCAGCCGCACCGCGCTCCCGCGCATCGTGGCGGATGAACTCGATGCGGATTGGGCGCGCGTGAAGATTGTTCAAGCTATCGGTGACGAGAAATACGGAGACCAGGATACGGATGGTTCGCATTCCGTGCGCAGCTTCTTTGACGCGCTGCGCGAATCCGGCGCGACGGCTCGATTGATGCTCGTAAGAGCGGCGGCGGCGCAATGGGGCGTGCCCGCGGCGCAATGTTCGACGGAAATGCATACGGTACTGCACAAACCATCCGGAAAGAAATTGGGTTACGGCGAACTCGCAGCCACGGCGGCAAAATTGGAAGTGCCGAAGAAAGAAGAAGTAAAGCTGAAAGCACGAAGCGAGTGGCGCTACATCGGAAAAGGCACCGCCAGCTACGACCTGAAAGACATGTGCACGGGAAAAGCGGGGTACGGACAAGATACCCACATGGAAGGAATGCTGTATGCCAGTGTGGCGCACCCGCCGGTTTTCGGCGGCACTTTGAAGTCCGTGGACGATAAGGCAGCGCTAGGTGTTGCGGGAGTGAAGCAGACAGCGACGATTGATGCGTTCAAATCTCCGGTCGGATTTCAGGCCCTAGGCGGCGTGGCAGTTCTTGCTGACAACACCTGGGCGGCGATGCAAGGCCGGAAAAAACTGAAGGTTGAATGGGAGAAGGGTCCGCACAGCGTTTGGAACTCGGACGCGTATAAGAAGGAGTTGCAGGAGACGGCGCGGAAACCTGGCAAGGTGGTGCGGGAAAATGGCAACGTGGACGCTGCGTTCGCGAAAGGCGGAAAGATCCTAGAGGCGGAATACTACGCGCCCCTGCTGGCGCATGCTTCGATGGAGCCGCCCGCAGCACTGGCGGTGTACCGAGACGGAAAAGTAGAAGCTTGGGCGGCGACGCAGAATCCACAGGGTGCACGAGATGCGATAGCGCAGGCCGTTGGGCTGAAGAAGGAAGATGTAACGGTGAACGTGACGCTGCTGGGTGGCGCGTTCGGCAGAAAATCGTTCCCGGATTTCGCGGTGGAAGCGGCGGTGCTCTCTAAAAAAACAGGCAAGCCCGTGAAAGTAGTCTGGAGCCGCGAAGACGACATCAAATTTGACGTCTATCACTCCGTGGCCGCGATGTACATGAAGGCGGCGCTTGGGCCGGATGGAAAACCAACAGCCTGGCTGCAGAGAACCGTCTTCCCGCCGATCGGATCGACTTTTGACGCCAGCTCAACTTATTCGGAACCCGGCGAACTTGGGCTAGGCTTCACGGATGTGCCGTTTGCTGTGGCGAATCTGCGCGCGGAAAATGGCCCGGCAACGGCACATGTGCGCATTGGCTGGCTGCGATCGGTGGCCAACGTCTATCACGCGTTCGGAATTCATTCGTTTGCCGACGAACTGGCGCACGCCGCGGGCAAGGACTCCGTTGAATATTTGCTGCAACTGCTCGGCCCGGACCGGATCATTCCCAAAACCGAAATCGGCAAGGACTATCCGAACTACGACGGCGACTACGATCAATATCCGATCGACACGGCGAGATTCCGGCGCGTGCTTACCCTGGCAGCGGAAAAAGCCGGATGGGGTAGACAAAAATCGGGGAATGGTTACGGAATCGGCGTGGCCATGCACCGGAGTTTTCTGACCTACGTGGCCACCGTGGTGCAGGTGCAAATCGACGACGCGGGGCAGGTGCAGATCAAAAGAGTGGACAGCGCCCTGGACGCCGGCACAGTGGTGAACCCGGAAATGGCGCGGCAGCAGTTTGAGGGCGCGGCGGTCATGGGGACGAGCATCGCCTTTTATGGAGAAATCACCGCAACCAACGGCGTGATCGACCAATCCAACTTTGATTCCTACCCGATGGCGCGGATGAATGTCGCGCCGCGAGAAACGAATGTATATATAGTCCCAAGCGAAGCGCCACCGGCGGGAATCGGCGAGCCCGGGCTGCCCCCCTTTGCGCCCGCCCTTTGCAACGCGATCTTCGCCGCCACCGGCAAGCGCATCCGCGAATTGCCGCTCACAAAGGCAGGTCTTGCATAGCATATTCTGCGGAGAGCGCTTGTTGAAAAGACTGTTTTTTGCAGCTCTGACGGTTTCATCGCTTGTTCTGCCGTGCGCCGCGCAGCGAAAACCGGTTCTGCCTCAGATTGACCTTCCGCATCCTTACTACTTTCGCGAAATGTACTTGCCGCAACTAACCAGCGGGCCAAGCAGCGTGGCGTGGTCGCCGGATTCGAAGGAACTTGTGTACTCGATGGCGGGTTCCCTGTGGCGGCAGAAACTCGATTCAAAAACCACACTGCAACTGACGGACGGCCCCGGGTACGACTACCAGCCGGACTGGTCTCCCGATGGAAAAAGTGTTGTTTACGTTTCCTACCAAAAAGATGCCATGGAGCTGTGGCTGCTGGATCTGGCGACGGGAAAGACCGAACAACTCACAAACGGTGGCACTGTGAATGTGGAGCCGCGCTGGTCTCCGGATGGAAAACGAATCGCCTACGTTTCGACTTCCTACAACAAGCGCTTTCATGTTTTCCGCGCCGATGTGCGGAACGGAAAACTTGAGAATGTCGTGCGGCTGACCGGCGAGACCAAGAGCGATCTTCCTCGCTACTACTACAGCGCCTACGACATGGAAATCAGTCCGGTGTGGACGCGCGACGGCCAGGAGATTCTCTTCATCTCCAACAAAGGCCACATCCACGGAACCGGCGGCTTCTGGCGCATGAAAGCGGAGCCAGGAGCGGAAGCCCGCGAAATCCATTACGAGGAAACCAACTGGAAAGCGCGCCCCGATTTTTCACCCGACGGCTCGCGCATGGTCTACAGCTCCTACCTCGGCCGCCAGTGGCACCAACTCTGGGTGATGCCTGCAAACGGCGGCGATGCTTTTCCCATTTCCTACAGCGATTGGGATGATACAAATGTGCGGTGGTCGCCAGATGGGAAACAGTTGGCATTTGTTTCAAACGAAGAATGGAACACACAAATCGTAGTGAAGGAATTCGAGGGCGGGAGTGAGGTACCCCTCGTTATCGAACAACGCCAGTACATTCAACCGCGGACGGGCATCAGCATTTCCATCACGGATGAACATGGCAAGCAGCAAACGACTCGTATCTCTGTCACGGACCTGAACGGCCGATTCTACGCGCCATCGGACGCATGCATACACGCTGACGACGGGTACGAGCGGAGCTCGGATCCATTCGAGGCGCATTACTTTTATTCGAAGCAGGCAAGAATCGATGTTCCGGCAGGGCCACTAGTGATCGACGTCACGAAGGGCTTCGAAAATAGCCATTTGCATCAGCTAATTACCTCAAAACTTGGGAACAGCGAAAAGTTCACCTTGGTCTTGAAGAGATTGGATTGGGGGCGCGGCCCCGGACCGCAGTGGGTCAGCGGCGACCTACATGTTCACATGAACTACGGGGGCACCTATCGAAGCGACCGAGTGAACCTTCTGGAAAAAGCAGAGGGCGAAGGGGTGCGCATCGTCCACAATTTGGTAGTCAACAAGGAGCAGCGATTCCCGGATATCCAGTCCGCAATTTTTGGCGAGGTCATAAAATATTTTTCTGATAGTGCGACCGAGGTCTTAGGCCAGGAATATCACACGAGCTACTGGGGTCATCGGGGAATATTACGCCTGAAAAGCCATCTGCTTTTGCCGGGATATGCGGGCTATCCAAACACGGCAGCGGCGAGTTTGTATCCGATGAACGCTGATGTGTATGACATGGCCCACGCGCAAGGAGCGCTGGTGGGAGCAGTGCACCCGTTTGATACCGTGCCGGACCCGTTTTCGAATCCGCCGCAGCGGATCACGGACGAACTCCCCATTGATGTCGCGCTCGGAAAACTCGATTACATGGAAATTGTAGGTTTCAGCGATCATCGTGCGACCGCAGCAGTGTGGTACAAGCTGCTAAATCTGGGGTTTCGGATTCCAGCAGGCGCCGGGACGGATGCCACAACGAACTATGCCGCGCCGATTCGCGGCCAAGTCGGAATGGATCGCGTTTACGTCCAGGTCCCGGCGGGACCTGTAAACCTGGACGCATGGATGGATTCCCTGCAAAAAGGGCGGGCCTTCGCGACGAACGGGCCGTTGATTGAATTCACTCTGGGCAGCCAGCGCGTCGGAGATGAACTGAAATTCGACGGGCCGCAGGCAGCGGTTCCCTTCACCGCGAAATTGCGGTCGATTGTTCCCGTGGATCATCTCGAACTCGTTTGTAACGGGCGCGTGGTGCAATCGTTCTTGCTCGACGGACCAAAGGATTCGGCCGACGCCAAGGGCGCTGTCCCAATCAAAGAAAGCGGCTGGTGCGTGTTGCGCGCATCGAGCGACAAGGCGGAATACCCAGTGCTCGACAACTACGCCTATGCCACGACCAGCCCGATCTATGTGACCATCGGCGGGAAACCGCCGTGGTCTCCGGAAGATGCGAAGTATTTTTCGGCCTGGATCGATCGCGTCCTGGATATAACCTCGCACTACTCGGACTGGAATTCCCCCGAAGAAAAGGAAAGCGTCCTGGAGAAGCTTCGCGAAGCCAAGCAGATCTTCGAGGCAATGCGCTAGATCTTCGCGCGCTCTGCGGGAGCAACGCGTGAGGCACGAAGCACGCGCCAAGGCAAAAAAAACTGGTGGGCCCGCTAGGATTTGAACCTAGGACCAACGGATTATGAGTCCGCTGCTCTAACCGCTGAGCTACGGGCCCCACGAGTGCTAGCGCCTGATTTTATAATAATTAGGGATAACCGCGCGGAAGAATCGAAGCGTAAGTAGCAGCTGCGCCGTCCCACTTTCTTTACTCCAGGGATGACTCTCTAAAACCTGTTCGCTGCTCCTCGCGCAGGAGGCTTGAGTTGACGATTACATCCCCCGACCGGCACTTATGGGAGTAAGCCAGACTTCATTTTGTCCGGTTCACGAGTTCGAGGTGATGATCACGGTTTCACCGTAGCCGGAATGCGAGTTTCAAGCATGGCCTTCTGGGGTCCGGCCAAGAGTGTTGCTAACAGGCCGCATGCGGCTGCAAAAGACAACGCCAACCCTGGAATCGCGCGATTTCCGGTTACGTGAATCAGGTAAGTGCTGATCGCTGGCGTAAAGCCGCCAAAGATGGCGGTAGCCAGACTGTAGGCGAGGGCGAACCCTGTCGTCCGCACATCCACCGGCATGATCTCCGTCAGGAATACCACCATGGCGCCATTGTAGCTGCCGTAGATGAAAGACAGCCAGAGTTCGACCGTCAACAATCTCGTAAAGGAAGGGTCACGGATCAGCCACAACATGGCAGGATAGGCGGTGAGCAGCATCAATATCGTGCATGCGAACAGCAAGGAGCGGCGCCCGATGCGGTCGGAGAGCGCGCCCATGACAGGGAGCCAGAAGAGATTGGATGCCCCCACGCACAACGTGACGATCAAACTTTCTAGGCTTGCGAGATGTAGAACGGAGTTGCCGAATGTCGGCGTATAAGCGGTGATCATGTAGAACGAAACTGTGGTCATCGTTACCAGCATGATTCCGATAACTACGATTCTCCAATTCGCCATGAGCGAGCGCAGAATTGCAGACGTGCTTGGCCTGTGCTTGCGCGCGACGAACTCATCCGTCTCCTGGAGAGATCGCCTGAGCCTGAAGAGGAACGGAATGATCGCGCAACCCAGGAGCAATGGAACCCGCCATCCCCATTGCGCCATACTTTCAGGTGGCAGGGCAGAACTCAGCACAACCCCCACCAACGCGGCGAACATGACGGCCACCTGCTGGCTCCCCGATTGCCAGCTGACATAGAATCCCTTGTGGCCGGGCGTGGCGATCTCCGACAAATAGACCGACACGCCGCCCAATTCCATCCCCGCGGAGAATCCCTGAAGTAGACGGCCAATGAGCACCAGCAGCGGGGCCAAAAGGCCGAGCGTTGCGTACCCGGGCATGCATGCGATGGAAAAAATCCCGACAGACATCAGGCTCAACGTGAGAAGGAGTCCGGCGCGCCGTCCGTGTTTGTCCGTGTACGCCCCGAGCACGATGGCTCCGAGCGGCCGCATAAGAAAGCCTGCCCCGAAAGTCATCAGCGACAACATTAAAGATGAGTAGGCATTGCTGCTTGGAAAGAACGCCCTGCCGATCGCTGAGGCGTAATAGCCAAAAACCATGAAGTCGTACATCTCCAGAAAATTTCCGCTGGAGACGCGGATCACAGACCAGAGCTTCGATTTGTGATCAGAAGGCGTGATCATCGGACCTCATTGTTCCCAGAAATCGCCTTTTCCCCCGCCAATTCAAGTAGCCTGCGGCGGTTGACACGGATCGACCTTCCAAATCGAAGAGGATGCAGACGCCAGATAAAAGTAGCCACGGGCGAGCCAACAGGCGCCGCCGTGCCTTATTCGGCAGATTCAAACAGCTTTGCGATGGTTGGAGTTTTCAGCTTCATCTCGTCGCGGATCCGCTCCGCCTTCTTCTGGAACTCCGCTTCTTTTCCCTTTTCGTACATGAAGACAATCCCGACCGCGCCAATGGTCTTGCCGGATTGATCCTGCAGGACGAGTTCGACTTCAAAGTGATCGCCCTTTTTGTTGACTTCGAGGTTGGGCTTGCCCGTTTCGATGACCCGCATGTCGTCCTCGTCAGCCTTCTTGCCGATCCGGCCGATGTTTGAGGCGATGATGACGTTATCCGTCTTGCCCGGCGGCGTAACATGCATTGCCATGATCACAACTTCCTTGTGGTTCGCAAGCGTCTCATCCAGAAGCTTCTGCGCATAGATCTTCCTGTTTTCTTGCGCCGCGGCGAAAAGCACGCTTCCAAAAATCAGTAGCAGCGTCAATACCTTATTCATTCTCTGAAAGCCTCGCATTTCACTCTCCTTTATCTGAATGTACGTGGCGTTGGAATACCTTTGCGCAACCTACCAGATGAACTTCAAGGCGAACTGCATTTGCCGCGAAGAAGTCGACGTCGGAGCGGCCAGGACTCCCGCGGTGTTTGTGTTCAGCACGCCCGCGGCAGTAAAGATTTGGCGGGCCGCTGGCGGCGGCGGATTAAAGTTCGCGTGATTGAAAATGTTAAAAATCTCCCAGCGGAATTGCACGTTGAAAGTGTCTGAGATTCGCGGGATGCGATTGTTCTTGAATAGCGAGAAATCGAAATCTTTGAGACCAGGCCCGATCACCGAATTGCGCCCGGAATCCCCCAGCAAGTTGGCGCAAGTGCCCGCGATTGAGCCGAACGTCCGGCATTGCGCCGCGATATCGGATGTCTGGGCCGGCAACCCAAAACAACTCAGGTTGAGATAGTGAAGTCCGCCACTCTTAAAATTGGAGTTTACCGGATTGCACCCCGCGACGCGGTTAGGAAAGGCATAGTTATCCGCGGCCTGAAGTCCCAGCGGATCGCCTGCAATGATAGGTGTGAACGGCAGGCCGCTTGTCAGGGTGAAGATTTCCCCAAGCTGCCAGCCCGTGGCTACCCACTTTGCCGGTCCGTTCCACGAGCCCGGGCCGGGCACATTCCAGATCGCGTTGATTACCCCGACGTGCCGCACATCGAAATCGGAAAGTCCGCGACGCAGTCTGGGATCAAAAAACGGCAGGCTGGATACGGAATTTCCAAACGTGTCACCGGCGATTCCGGAAGAACTGGTATCAATGCTCTTCGAAAATGTGTACGCACCTTGCAGTTGGAACCCGTGACTCAACCTCTTAATTCCCTGCAGTTCCAGTCCGTGATAGGTAGATTCCGCCGACCATGTATTGGCGCTCACCTGTCCGCCGAGATTTGGGAATAGCCGGGCTCCCGAGCCTACAACTGTGGGCCAAAGATAACCCTCCGCCGTCTTCGACACCGGCTGCATATCATTGATGTCATCGGTGTGATCCGGCAGGTGAATTCCACGTGAGCCAACATACGCGGCGGTCAGCGTAAGATTTCGAAACACCTCACGCTGGATGTTCAACGTCCATTGCTGGACGTAACTGCGATGCGGATTTTGCTCCACATACCCAAATCGCAGCGTCTTCACGGTTAAATTGGGAAAGCCCCCCGTTGGAAAGCAATGAACACCTGGCGCATTGCAGGCCTGAGGCCCGGTGGTTGGAAACGTGAAGCTCCCTCCCAACGTAAATGGCGCTGAAAGCAACGTCAAGAGTTCAAATTCATAGGGCAAAGGCAGAACATCGTAAATCCCGTAAGCTCCATGAACGGAGGTCTTGCCCTTCCCGGTGGGATCCCACGCAAAGCCCACGCGCGGAGAAAAATTCCGCAGCGTGGGATTAGAAAAGTACGGCGATCCCAGCTTTGGGGCGGTATCCGTCAAATTCACCAGCGTGGACAACCGGTTTGCTGTCTCTGTCGGCACCGTGGCCATTTCATAGCGCAGGCCGAGGTTCAACGTGAGGTTGGGACGGAATTTATAGTCGTCTTGGACATAGCCGCCAAAAAGCGTCTGGCGAAGGTCCCGCGGACTGATGGCGGTGCCGAGTAATGAGACATAGTTGGTTGGCTGATTCGTCAGGAAAGACTGCAAACTGCCGAACGTATAGAAACCGTTGGGACTCGAACCCCGCGTAAATTGGTTCGACTGAATGCGTTCCACCGAGAATCCGAATTTCAGAGAGTGCTTGTTTTTCGTCCAGTACAGATCGTCGTAAAACTGAAACGAATTGTAATGAAAATGGTATTCGGAGATCGCTCCGAGTCCGCCCGAGAATTGCGTAACTCCGGATCCGACCGTGATGATCCCGGCGTTTTCGCCCGGGTTGAAGCCAAAAGCCGTGTTCGACGCCGCGGGATTGATGGCGCTCAGCGTCGTAAACGCAATCACCACATTGCGGTTGAACCCGAACCTCGCACTGTTCAGAAGCGCCGGCGAAAAAATATGCGATTCCTCCAAAGCCAGGGTCTGCCGGCGCGACTGATTTCCGACGTTCTTGATGTCGTACGCGTCCGGGTTGGCGATCTGGCCCCGGTCGAAAACGTAGGTCCCAAAGAGACTATCTGACGCGGAAATCCTGTGGTCCACGCGCGTCGTGACGAAATCCTCGCTGGTCACCTGTTTGGCCACAAAGTTGTAGATACCGGTGTCGCCATTCACCGCTCCATTCGGCAGCGGAAAAAGACAACTGGTTGGCGAGCATGCCAGGAAAGGCGCGACCAAGGGGTCTACCGTGACGGGGCCGCTTACCAGCTGGCCGGCGCGTGCATTCACGGATGGCACCGTAATAGAGTTGGTCGAACTCAGGTTCTGGCGCAATCCTTCGTAATCCGCAAAGAAAAATGTATGGTCCTTGATGATCGGCCCGCTCGCAGACCCGCCAAATTGATTTCGCTTGAAGGGAGGAATAGTCGCTTTATCGAAGAAATTCCGTGCGTCCAGCGCGCTATTTCGCAGAAATTCGTAAGCCGACCCATGGAGAGAATTCGTACCGGAGCGTGAAGCGGCGTTCACCGCTCCGCCGGAGGTCCGCCCGTAATCCGCCGTCGCGTTGCTCGTAACCACGGAGAATTCCTGGACCGCGTCCACCCCCAAAACCGCGCCAGTGATACTTCCTGGCGCGCCGGAACTATAGTCGTTGATGTTGACGCCATCCAGTCGATAGTCGTTTCCCTGCGGACGATTCCCTCCGATGGTGACGTCAACGCCCAGCCCGCGATTGGGCCGGTCATTGCTCACGCCAAGCGCTTTCTGCGTGCGCACCTGGGCAACGCCCGGCTCCAACTGCGTGAGCGAAGTCCAGTCGCGCCCGTTCAGCGGCAATTCCACGACCGTGTGCGAATCCACGATATTCCCAACAGAGGAGGACGCTAGTTGAATATCGGAGATCTCCGCACCCTCAACCGTGACCTTGTCGCTGGCTTGGCCGATCTTGAGCGTGACATTGACTTCCCTGCGGTCGCCTACCGTCAGCACAATGTTGCTCACTACCGTCGACGCGAATCCCGGCGCATCTACTTTGATCTCATAGTTTCCGGGGACAAGATTGGGGGCAACGTAAAGCCCGTCAGCGTTCGTTGGCGTCACTCGCTCCACACCCGTGGCTACATTTCGAATGGTCATGTTCGCGTTGGCGACCGCCGCTCCGCTCGGGTCGGTCACCGCGCCCACAATGGTGCCTCCAGCCTCCTGTGCCTCAGCCGGAGCAAGACAGACCATCGCCATAACTAGAATCAAGACACATCCCCGTAGTCCTCCCCGCCTTTTTTGTAGCTCCAGTGAGTTTTTCATTTCACCCTCCTGCACACCCCGCTCGATTTCACAATCCTCTGTCCTCGCTCTGTCCCGCTCCCACACCATTCGCCCTTGCGGCCTTATTACCGCAAGGCCGGATTCTCTCCTGGTCTTGTCACGGCAAGACCTTAAACGTAAGGACCTTTGCGGTGGCTTTCGTCTCTCCAGGAGAGACAGCCACAAAAAAGCGAGCGACACGGGGCACCAACAAACAGGTTTTTGCTCCCGGCTCGGAAGTCACTTTCCCTAACAGCTCATACTGGTCCGCTGTTTTCTGTTGAAATACGGAAATGTATCCCTCTCCGCCTGGAACATAGACCCGTCCCTTTTCGGGATCGAACGCGATGTCATCGGACCGCTCCGCCGCCGCGAGGTGTGCGACAACCTTTCCGTTATCCGAATCCATCACCAAGAGCGTCCCCGGTTTGCGGCAGACGATCAGCAAACGATGATGTTGCTCGTCGTATGCCATAGGAGAATTGTCGGCCTGCGACCCGATCGGCCACCGCGCGATCTCTTTCATGGCTTTTCGATCCACGACCGCAACCTCATGCTTGTCCGTGATGTTCACGAACAATCGCGAACTCGAGGATTCCAGCGCAAATGCTTCCACGTGGTTGCTCTCGATTCGCAATTCTCCCACCTTCTTCTTTGTCTTCAGGTCGATCGCCGCCAGAAAGGAATACTCCAGCGGCACGTCTTTGCCGCCCGTCACCACGTAAATAATCTGTGCAGCCGCGTCGAGCTTCATGGAATCGGCTCCCGCCAACCCATCGACGTGCTCCGCTACCCCATAATCCGTTCCACGCAGGAATTGCAGCGTGCCCTTTTCTCCGTCCGTCACCAGGATTTGGTCCGTTTCCGGCAAGTAAATGATGCTGTGCGGCGCGCCAAAACCTTCGATGCTCTTCAACCGCTGTCCCGTTTTCAGGTCAAATACTTCAACGGTCTTGTGATCTTCCGCGGCAAGAAAGAGCCGACCACCTTTTTCGTCTACCGCAAAGTGATCGAAATCACCCCTAAACCCGGGCAGCGGCACCGTCCGGAAAAGCTGCAACGTCGCAACCTCGCCTGATCTAGCCCAAGACGCCACGATTGTCGCCACAAGGGCAGGCAATATAATTCGGAGGAAACGGGAGCGGTAGTTCATAGCCTGAGCCCTTCTTGTCGGCGGTGCCCAAATTGAGTTGCTGGCCTTCCTCCGCCCTCTTTGGAACATCCCTAAACCCTTTCTTGCAGCTTGCCTTCAATAGAAGCAACGCCGCATTGTCAGTCTCCCGGCATCCTGTTGCGTATGCTGATTTGTCAAAAAGACTCAGACACCCCTAGCGTGAAGCGCACTGTGCTTCTCGCCTTCAAGCATTACAAGTCTTATTGCATCACATCAAAAACATATATTTGTCACAAGCTGGCATGCTCAAAACAAACGACTTAAATTCACGTGTAACAAACTCCCCTCTTTGCCTTCAATTGCAGTCGGGTTATACTCGCCTTCGCCTCCTGCTACGCGCCATGAAAAACTCCACCCTCTCGGCGACCTCGCTGCGCTTCGGAACGTACGAGTTTGATCTGCGGTCAGGCGAACTGCTCAAGCATGGCATTCGCATCAAGCTCCAGGAGCAGCCTTCCCAGATCCTCGCCATCCTTCTGGAACATCACGGGGAGATGGTCACTCGCGAGCAACTTCAGCATCGCCTCTGGCCCAGCGACACCTTTGTTGACTTCGATCACAGCCTGAATACCGCCGTAATGCGGCTTCGCGAGGCTCTAAGTGACTCTTCCGAAAATCCGCGCTTTATTGAAACTCTCCCTCGCCGCGGCTACCGCTTCCTGGCCCCCGTCGAGGTGAAATCCTCGTCCGCAAGCGAGCCGAGTCCCGCGCAATCCGTGGAGGTCGCCGTATCACAAACCGCCGATTCGAAAGTTGGCTCAGCGTCTGCCGCGCTCTTGCCGGCGTTTTCGGCCACTGCCGCCAAGCCCGAGAAGCGCGTCCGCCGGCCCATGCTGGTAACTCTCTCCGCAATTGCGATTATCCTGGCCGGAGTTTTCGCTTTCCGATATCTGAAAAGCCCTTCCCCTGCTACAGGGCCATCCAGCCAGCTAACCTCTCTTGTCGTCCTGCCTTTCGAGAATCTTTCCGCTGACAAGGACCAGGCGTACTTCGCCGATGGCATGACCGACGAATTGATCGCCCATCTGGCTAAGATCCGTTCCTTGCGCGTCATTTCGCGTACCTCGTCTATGGAATACAAAGGAACCCACAAAACGCTCTCACAGATTGCACGGGACTTGAATGTGGATTCCGTCGTGGAAGGCACCGTGTTGCGTTCAGGGGACCGCGTTCGAATCACCGCTGAGCTTGTGCAGGTTGCAACCGACCGCCACCTCTGGGCAGAAACTTACGAGAGCCAGTTGGGTGACATCCTCACCCTGCAAAACCATGTTGCCAGCGCCATCGTCAATGAAATCCGAGTCAAACTGACGCCCGAAGACCAGGTCCGGCTCGCCACTACCCGCCCCGTCAGCACCCAGAGTTACGAGAACTACCTCAAATGCCGCTACTACTGGAACAAGCGCTCCCAGGAAGGCCTCACCAAGGCCATCGATTATTTTCAGCTCGCGACCGAACAAGATCCCAATTACGCGCTCGCGTACGCCGGCCTGGCGGACTGCTATAGCATCATCGGGTCGGCCATCGTAGGAACTGTCCCTGCGGCGGAGGTGGCTCCGAAAGCCCGCGCCGCCGCACTCAAATCGCTGGAACTGGACAACACGCTTGCCGAAGCCCATACATCGCTCGCTACCGTGCGCTTTAACTACGATTGGGATTGGAACGCAGCCGCAAGTGGATTCCGGCGAGCGGTGGAACTTAACCCTAGCTACGCCACCGCGTATCAGCGTAATTCGCTCTACCTGATGAGCATGGGGCGTACGAGCGAAAGCATCGCAGAGATGAATCGCGCGCATGACCTGGAGCCTCTCTCCATCAGCATGAACTTCAGTTTGGGCTGGCGCCTCTATATGGCCCGTGAATATGACCAAGCCATCGAACAGTTGCGAAACACCATCGATATGGATCCGGATTTTGTTCTTCCGCACCTGGTTCTTGGTCAGGCCTATGAACAGAAAAAAATGTATGACCAGGCGATTGCGGAGCTTCGGCGCGCCGCAGAAATCTCCAAGAGTAGTCCGCCCGCCATCGCTGCCCTGGCACGAACTTATGCGGTATCCGGGAGAACCGGCGAAGCGAGAACGTTGCTGGATCAGTTGATGGAGCAATCAAAGAAACGGTATGTTTCCCCATTTTACGTGGCCATTGTCTATGCGGGCCTGGGCGAAAATGACCGTGCCTTGGACTGGCTCGATAAGGCCTATGCGGATCACTCCAACGCCATCGTTTTCGCCAAGGTCGATCCACAACTGGATACTTTGCGCGCCACTTCTCGTTTTCAGTCCCTCCTGCATCGGCTGGCTTTCCAGAATTAACCGATCTTAAGGGCCTGTCGAACTTAACAACCTGTCACGAGAAGCGTAGGCGTACCAAAAGATTGGCCGAGGTCCTGCCTGGTGTGGATAATCTTATAAATTCCTTCTGAAATGTGCTCGTCGAAGCGAGCGGGCTTGTAATTCCTTGCTCACTCCTTCCCGAAGCCAGCGTCTATCGCCAAT
>Ga0207010_1044_pt1 | contig 24756 bp, 29 predicted proteins | sample Alteio_BWMinCont_82_FD_153465 | JGI IMG/M metagenome (GOLD analysis project Ga0207010, IMG submission 153465) | Enriched cells from forest soil in Barre Woods Harvard Forest LTER site, Petersham, Massachusetts, United States -... | ecosystem: Environmental > Terrestrial > Soil > Temperate forest >...
ATTAGATTGCTTAGACAGGCTCAAATCAATGCACGCAAAAAAAGCAGGAGAGCCTGTGAGCAGAAGAAATGATAACGCTTCGAAAAAATTTCGCCATCCCTAAAAAAGATTAGAAATTAGACCCAATTAATGACTTTTAAATGTGGGACTCTTGAAAATTCTTTTATGTTATTGGTGACCAAAGTCATTTTTAAAGATAATGCATGCGCTGCAATCCACAGGTCATTATTTCCAATTAATTTTCCTTTCTTTTCCAAAATAGCACGAATATGCCCATAATATTCTCCTACTTCACTGGTTAATGGCAAAACAGGAATCAATGTGATTAACTCCTCTAAAATTTTTTTTGATTTCTGTGGATGATCACTTTTTTCTATGCCATATAACAATTCTCCATAAGTAATAATAGACATAGATATTTGCCCTACTGCCATTTTCTCAAATTGTTGTAATACCTTTGGCGGCTTTTTTTTTGCAATATACATGCAAATATTGGTGTCTAATAGATAGAGTAATGCCATTAAAAAGACTCTCTTTCTTGCGGAATAGAATCTTCTCTCTTAAAAGAAAAGAAATCATCCGATAAACTAGTTAATAACTCAAAAGCATGTTTTAAATTTTTGGGTTTTTCACGTAAAATAATGTTGCCATCTTGCTTAAAAATTTCGATTTCTTTGCAATGAAATCGAAATTCTTTTGGCAGCCTGACAGCTTGTGAATTACCGCATTTAAATATTTTAGCAAGTTTCATAAATACCACTTTTTCCTCTAAAAGTATACACTAATAGTATATACTTTAAAACTAACAACGTCAAGAACTAAAAATTTTATAAAATATTTTATTACACTGATTGATCGGGTGGAACATTGTATTGATGTAATAACCCTTCCATAATCTTTTTAAATATAGGACCTGATACATAACCCCCTAAATAATTTTTACCTTGCGGATCATGTATCACAACTGCCACCACAAACCGTGGCTGCGAAATAGGGGCAATACCGACAAAAGATGAAACGTAATGATGTTTCTCATATCCGTTTTTACCAACCATCCAAGAAGTGCCCGTTTTGCCAGCGACTCGATAACCTGGAATTTGCGCAGGCCTGCCTGTGCCACCTTTTTCAGATACCACAGATTCTAATAATTTTAACATTTGATCTGCAACAGATTGATCTAAGACTCGCTCCCCTTTCGGTAATGAATCTAAATGAATTAAAGATAAGGGCAATTTAATGCCATGGTCTGCAAAAACAGAATAAGCAGCCGCTAATTGTAAAGCCGTTACCGATAAACCATAACCAAACCCTAAAGTTGCAAGCTCAAATACATCCGTATGATGCGCTAATTCTCCCGCGCGCTCTCCTGGAAAACCTATACCTGTTATTTCGCCAAATCCAACACGATGCAACAAACTCCATAATTCATCAGGCGGTAATGACAGTAACATTTTAGTATTACCCACATTGCTCGAATATTGTAAAATTTGCGTTAATGTTAAAGGACCCTTATTATGTTCATCACGAACCAGATGATGCCCTACCATCAGCCAGCCAGGAGAAGTATTAATAACCGTATTAGCCGTATATTGCTTACTATCCAATCCACTGGCAATACTAAATGATTTAATAGTCGAACCTGGCTCAAAGACATCAGTGACCGCACGATTACGAAAAATATTTGGACTTGCATACTGCATGCGATTATTCGGATTATAAGAAGGTAAATTCACCATCGCTAAAATTTCCCCAGTTTTAATATCTAAAACAACCACTGATCCTGATGCCGCTTTATTTTCTTCAACACCTGATAATAATTCACGATAAGCTAAATATTGAACCCGATGATCAATACTCAAAGATAAATCATGACCCGGTTGATTGGCTTGCAAAGTTTTAACATCATCAATCACACGTCCTAAACGATCTTTGATTACAATTTTTTTACCCGGTTTACCAGCTAGCCATTGGTTATATTGCAGCTCTAATCCTTCCTGGCCTTGATCATCTATATTCGTAAAACCAATAACGTGAGAGGCTACTTCCCCTTCAGGATAAAAACGTTTCGAGCCTGCCTCTAAATAGACACCCGATATTTTTAATAGCTTAATTTTTTTCGCTAATTCTGGTGATAAATCTCGTTTAATATACACAAACTCTCGTTGTTTTGTTTTAGCACGCATGATGATACGTAATAAGTTTTCTTTAGAGACTATCAGTAATTTACTGAAACGTAATAAATTTGGATCTTTATTGGAAAATTCTTGTGGATTCACCCAAACAGAATAAACTGAAGCGCTAATTGCTAATGGATAACCCACTCGATCCACTATCATGCCGCGAAAAGCAGGTTGCGTGACAACGCGTAATACACGAGCATTACTTTCTGTTTGTAAGAAATTTTTTTTAAAAACTGCCAATTCCATTAGTCGAATCATCAACGCAATCACAATTAAACAAATTAACACAACCACGAAATTAAAACGCCAAACAATAAAAGTCTCTTTGTTAAATTGTGGTTTCACCCGTTTTAATCATCCTTTTTTTGATTTTGATTTTGATTTTTTTGCGATTTAAGAATAATAATAGCTTGATGATGACTATCTGGCATCACCATTTGTAATTTTTCAACAGCAATTTCTTGTAGTCGCGCTTGTCGCGTTAAACTACTTTTTTCTAATAAGAACTGCCCCCATTGCACATGTAAATGATCCGCTTCACTGCTTTGCTGTGCTTGCAATGCGCGCAAACTACGAGAAACATTGGTGACATACACTAAAGAGAGCGCTGAAAATAATACAACAAAAATCAATGCACCTGCCCAAAATTGAAATCGGGTTAAAAATAACGAAATCACCCAACTACGGGATAATTGGCCTTGATTAAATAAACGAGCTGCCGCATTCATGATAGTTTCTCTCCTATTCTTAAAACAGCACTCCTCGCGCGAGGATTACTGGCAATTTCTTGCATATTGGGTTTAATAGCAGAACCTATTCTTTTAAAATGAGATGGAATACTCGCTTTTTTAATCGGTAATTTTGCCGGAAATGTATCACCACTCTCGTGATGCTGCATAAATTGTTTCACTATTCGATCTTCCAACGAATGAAAACTAATAACAGCTAAACGTCCATGCACGTTTAACGCTTTTAAACTGTGCAGCAGTCCTGCACTTAAATCAGTTAATTCTTGATTAATCGCGATTCGTATCGCTTGAAAACTACGTGTTGCTGGATGCTTACCTTTTTGCCAGGCAGGATGCGCTTTAGCAATAATTTCTGCTAAACGAGTTGTGGTCGTAATAGGTGCTTCACTTCTTGCCATAATAATGGCTCGCGCAATGCGACGTGAATAACGTTCTTCGCCATATTCCCATAAAATAGTCGCCAGTTGCAGCTCAGTGATCGTTGCTAATAATTCTGCTGCAGATAAGCCTTTAGAAGAATCCATACGCATATCTAATGCGCCAGCATGCAAGAAACTAAATCCGCGCTCAGGATTATTCAGTTGCGGAGAAGAAACACCTAAATCAAATAAAATACCATTCACCTGCCCCATCACACCTTGCTGTAAAATAAAATCTGACAATTTCGCAAATGAACCATGTTCTATCGTGAATCGAGGGTCATTGGCAAAAGAGTGCTTGGCAAAAGCAATTGCGTCAGGGTCTTTATCCATAGCCAATAATTTTCCAAACGGCCCTAACTGCTGCAATATAGCAAGAGCATGCCCGCCACGCCCAAAAGTGGCATCCACATAAACACCATCCGGTTGAATGGCAAGCGCGTGCAATGCCTCGGATAGCAAAACCGGTTGATGTAGATTAATATTTATATTCATTTGACATGCCACCATAAAACGTCCTATCTTACAATGACAACCATTTAACTTCATCTGGTAAAAGCGTTGAATCGGTTGCAGCTTCTTCTTGTAACCATAAGCTGCGGCGTTCTTGCCAAAGGTTTTCATCCCAGATTTCAATTTTTTTCCCTTGACCAACCAAAACAACGTGCTTTTTTAAGCTGGCATACTCACGCAACAAAGGCGGCACTAAGAAACGACCATTATTATCTAATTCAGTCTCAGCCGCATGCCCAATCAATAATCGTTGAATACGTCTTGCTGCTTGATTAAAACTCGGTAATTCTGCTAATTTTTGTTCGATTATTTCCCAAGCGGTCAGCGGATAAAGTAATAGACAACGTTCATCAGTATCAATAGTCATGACAATAGGCTTGGCATCTTTCGCAAGCAATTGTTCGCGATAACGACTCGGCATAACCAATCTACCTTTCGTATCAATATTGATTGCTGTGACACCCCGAAACATTGTTTTGATCTCCTGACATTTGGGAGAAAGAGCCTGTTCCTTGATGCTCTGGATTCAGTTATTTTTATGCCATCCATTAATGAAAACTATACCACAATTACCCACAATAAACCACTTTTTACCACAAAATAGCGGAAAAGTTCATATTAGGAGTAATACTTAAGGTTTTTAGTGAAAAGATTAGCTTCTGAAAAAAAATCCAAAAAATGCATATATTTTGATATAATTTGATCAACTTTAATAAACGAGGAAATAAAATGACAAGCAATCGATTTTTCGGTGAAACAACTGGTATTTCATTAAAACGGACAGATCCTGATAGCCTATTATTTCAAGCAATTGTTGAAAATGACACTAAAACTGCCATTGAACTGTTAAAAAAAGATGCCGATGCCGGATCAGATAATGCAGATAAACCCCGCCACACATACAAGGATAAGGCCGCTCTGCAGTGGGCTTTTGATAATAATAATTTAAAATTATTTGAAATATTATTATGTTATGGCTATACAGGCTTTGACTTAACTACGACAGATTCAACAAAAGATATGCTTTTTAAGGCATTTGGTGATTTCAATGAAGACAAAGAAAAGTTTACTCAATATGTAGAAGAAGAGCTTCTGAGAAAAAAAACAACTTCCCTCTCTCAGCCTTTTGTAGAATTCGCTTACCTACCAGCTGAAGAAAAAGAGAAAGAAAAAAACCATAAAGTAAAAATGATCGAAATGCAGGATTTTTCTAAAATTACTTATCGTAGATCATAATTAAAATGTAGGGTGGATTAGGCGTTTTTTGCCGTAATCCACCAATTATAATGATATTATTTGGTGGATATCGAGAAAAAAATGCTAGCCAATAAGCCGGGTTCTGTCGTGGACAGTCATTTATCTAGGATGGCTGTCACCAGCCACCTCAAGCGACCTACCCGAGCTTAACGTGCGGGCCGCACATGCAATCTATAAAAAATAGCCTGCATCAGCTCCTATTTGGTCTTGCTCCAAGTGGGGTTTTCCGTGCCGCAACTGTTACCAATTACGCGGTGCGCTCTTACCGCACCTTTTCACCCTTACCAAAAATAAAATTTTAGGCGGTTTATTTTCTGTGGCACTTTCCGTAGGCTTACACCTCCCAGGCGTTACCTGGCACTTTGCCCTATAGAGCCCGGACTTTCCTCCATTTAAAAATTAAAAAATTTTTAAACAGCGACTGTCTCGGCTAGCCAGCATAGAATACGGCTATTTCAAGATAAATTCAAACGGTTTTCTGCATTTTTAATGCAATCTCATAAATATGATTTTTTTTGAATGCCGTTAATTTTGCGGTAATATCCACCGCCTGTTTTAAAGAACATTCTGCCAATAAAATCGTTAATATTCTTGTTATTTCAGCTGTTATTTCTTCTTCGTTATTTTTAGGCTTACCTGCAACCAAGACGACTATCTCCCCTCGCTGCTGATTCTTATCTTCTTCCACTTTTTCATAAAGTTGCAACAAAGTCCCTGTTAAAATCGTTTCAAATATCTTAGTGAGCTCACGTGCAATTACCGCGGGTCGGTTCTGACCAAACACTGTTTGTAACTCTTTTAAGAAAACTAAAATACGGTGGGGAGCTTCATAAAAAATTAGCGTGCGCTCTTCTAAAACTAATTGCGCTAAACGTGTTTGACGTAAAGCACTGCGTTGCGGCAAAAATCCTTCAAAAACAAATCGATCCGTGGGCAAGCCACCCACACAAAGCGCACTGATTGCAGCACAAGGCCCTGGAATGGGCACGACTTTTATCCCTACCTCCCGTATTTTTCGCACTAACAAAAACCCAGGATCGCTGATTAAAGGCGTTCCTGCATCGCTAATTAAAGCAATAGACTCACCCTGTTGCAGACGCTTTTGTAATTGCTCAATGCGTTCTGCTTCATTATGCGCATGCAGTGAAATAGTTGGCGTTTTGATTGAATAATGCTGTAACAATGGTAAACTATGGCGGGTATCTTCTGCTGCAATTAAATGAACGGTTTGCAGAATTTCAACTGCACGCCAACTCATATCTTGTAAATGACCCAGCGGAGTTGCAACAATGTATAATGTGCCAAATTGATTCATAAATTCTAAGTTATTTAATTTAAGTGGTGTATTGTATCATTTATGCCAAAAAAAAATTTAAACATTTATTTTATTATTTTTACGCTTTTTTTAACGTGTCTAAACGTTAATGCTGTTGCGGATGACATTTTAAATAATATCCCTTTAAGTGCGCCTGCTTATTTATGGCATGCAAGTCCTGATATTTTATGGATCCAACTAAAGCAAACTTCTCTTATTCATTTACAAACTGCTTTAAATAATACAACTGACATCACCGAACGCGGATGGCTAAACTTAGCTATTATTAGCAAACAAGAAAATAATAATTCACAAGCGTTAGCCAATGCGTTACTTTCTTGGCGAAAAGAATTTCCAACTCACCCTGGAAATGATTTATTCCCCGATGATAATGCATTATTTAGTTTAATCAGCACAACACCACCAGCACATATTGCTTTATTGCTACCTTTAACCGGTTCTTTTGCACGACTTGGCCTAGCCGTGCGCGATGGTTTTTTAAAAGCTTATTATGAATCACTTAATAAAAACCATACCCATGAAACTATTTCTTTTTATGATACGAACCAATTAACAGACATCAATGCGTTATATAAAAAAGCACTGAGCGATGGCGCAGAACTTATCATTGGGCCTTTAACAAAACAAGCAGTGATGGAACTTGCAAATAATAATCGATTATCAGCCCCAGTGATTGCTTTAAATTATACAGGCTATACCCTTCCCACACATTTTTATGAATATGGCTTATCCTCCAAAGACGAGACACTACAAGTAGCCAACAAAGCCTGGCAAGAAGGTGCCACACACGCTATTATTATTGCAGATAAAAATAATTGGGGGCTCAATACAGCAAAACTGTTAAGCACCGCATGGCAATCACTTGGGGGGACTATTAGTGATACTTATTATTTTCCACAAAGTACCAACTATTCTGCCGACATTGCTAAATTAATGCATGTAGACCCCGATAAAGATCGTGAAATTATGCGTCAAAATAATGACAAAACGATTTTAGTCGGCCAACGTAGGCAGGATTTTGATGTTATTTTTTTATTAGTGGGAGCCCGATCAGCGCGGATAATCGTGCCATTATTAAAATATTATTATGCTAATAATATACCTATTTATGCAACTTCAGCAATTAATGGCGGAATCCTGACTTTACAAAAAAATAGTGACTTAGAAGGCGTGCGTTTTCCCGACATGCCCTGGATTTTAAATAGTAATCAAATACTGCATGATCTTCCCTTAAGTAGACTCTATGCCATGGGATTAGATGCTTATCTTTTAAGTCATGAATTGATTCGTTTAACATTACTGCCTTCTTTTCCCATTTATGCATCAACGGGCGCTTTAACTTTAAATGAGAATCAAGCCATTTATCGACGCATGCCATGGACAGAAATACATGCCAATCATTCTTAAATCAAAGCAAACTATTGGCCAATTAGCCGAACAAAAAGCCTGTGATTTTTTAACAGCAAAGGGGTTACAATTAAAAACGCGTAATTATCGCTGTAAACTAGGTGAAATTGATCTTATCATGCAAGATCAGCATGAAATTGTTTTTGTCGAAGTGCGATTTCGTACTCATATAGAATATGGTGATGCAATAGAAAGTATAGATGTATATAAACAAAAAAAAATAATCCATTCAGCATTGAATTATTTACAGAAACATTATTTGCTGGATAAAACCGACAGTCGATTTGATGTCATTGGATTTTCTAATGGGCATATTAACTGGATAAAAGACGCTTTTTCTTATGACTAATCTTATTGAACAAATTAAACATAATTTTAGCGAAAGTATTCAAACTAAAATTAATGCTGCAGATATGATACTCCCGACCATTGCAACTGCTTGCGAAAAAACCGTGCAATGTTTATTAGATGGACATAAAATTTTGACTTGTGGCAATGGTGGTTCTGCTTGTGATGCCTTGCATTTTTCATCAGAAATGTTAAATCGCTATAAACATGAGCGACCTAGTTTGCCTGCGATTGCTTTAACAGCCGATGTGGCAACCCTCACCTCTATTGCCAACGATTATCAATACAGCGATGTCTTTGCCAAACAAATCCGCGCACTAGGGCAAGACGGTGATATTTTATTAGCTATTTCAACTAGTGGAAATTCTGCTAATATTCTAAGTGGCATTAAAGCTGCGCACGATCGAAATATGATCGTTATTGCGATGACTGGCGGAGATGGTGGCAAAATACCCGGTGTTTTACATGAAAATGATATAGAAATTCGCGTACCGGCTTTTGATACGCCACGTATTCAGGAGACGCATTTATTAATTATTCATTGTATGTGTGAAGCTGTTGATTTACAGTTATTTGGATCAGGAGAGGCAGGCGCATGAAAAAATTTTTATTATTGCTATGTTTAAGTCTTGCATTGCAGGGATGTATTTTTGTGGTAGGGGCTGCTGCTGGAGCTGCGGGGGTTGCTATTGTTTACGATCATCGAAAAATTGAAAAATTGATGATAGATGAAAATATAGTTAAAGCAGCGAATGCTCAAATAAAAGCAAATGAACAACTACGTTTTAAATCGCATATTGATGTTAATTGTTTTAACCAAATAGTTTTATTAACTGGGGAAGCGCTCTCTCCTGAGTTACGCACTTTGGCTTTCAATATTGTACAAACAGTGCCGAATATCAAAAAAATCTATAATCAAATTGCGATCAAAGGTCCTACCTCTTCTTTAACACAAGCAAGTGATTCTTGGATTACCACAAAAATTAAAACGCAAATGCTTGCAACGAAAGGATTACAATCTAGCAATATTAAAGTCGTCACTGAAAATGGTGTGGTTTATTTAATGGGATTAGTGAGTTTAGATCAAGCGAATATATCAGTTAATATTGCAAGACGAGTCAGTGGAGTACAGCGGGTGATGAAAGTATTTCAATATACGGATTAATTTTTAATATTTATTTTTTTAATTTTTTAGTTTAATGAGAATAAAAAGGGATTTTTATGAATCAATTACTAACTAAAATAATTTTATTTTTTTTAATAGCTAGTTATTTTTTATTATTAACTGCCTGTACGACTTACGGTTCTGCTGCCATGACAGGTGTTGAGGCTTTTTATGATCGTCATTCTTTACAAAAAAAATTCGATGATAACGTAACGACTTTTAATATTTACAATGATCTTTATGTTAATTCAAAACAATTCACTGGTACGCATATTGGTATAACTACTTTTAATGATTCAGTGCTTATTCTCGGTCAAATTCCTGATAAAAAACGTCAACTAGAAATAGAACAAATTGCCAAGAAATATGCTAAAAACCGTGATATTTATAATTATACCGAACTTGCAAGTCCATCCTCCATGTTAGTTCAAGCCAGTGACAGTTGGATTACCGCCAAAATCAAAGCGCATCTCATTGCAATCAACGATGTCGATCCTAGCAAAATTAAAGTCATCACAGAAAATGGCATTGTTTATCTATTAGGAATTGTACCACATGAACAAGCTAACATTGCAGCACAAGTCGCAAAAGAAACAATGGGTGTGCAAGATGTTATTAAGCTTTTTTCGTATGTGACGATTAGTAAAGTATAAAATAAAATTTTTAATTTTTAACAGGAAGCTTTGTTTTTAAAAAGAGTATCATCTTTAACTATTTCTGCAATTTCTGTTCGCGTCACAGGTTTTTTGTTTTTATTAAAAAACATAATACGTTCAACTGGAGTATCATAACTCAGCATTAACTTTCTTATCTCTTTTGGCATTATTTGGCAGATAGCTTCATCTAAATATTCTTCTGCTAACTTGCTTGATAACGTCATTACTTTATCATAATTATTCGTATGAATCAGTAATGCTGAATACTGTTCAGCAGATATTTTCTCCAGATTAAGTTTTTTTAAGAAATTAGCCCAAGATTCATAAGTCTGATAATCAGAATGATCACTCTGCATTAATAGCTTGAGAACTGCTTCTAAAAAGTCATCACTCACATGACCACCATAAGTAAATAATATAGCCACCACAGGCAGCCAAGAGGAAATCTTTAAATTTGAATATAATAAAGTTTTTTTATTATATGACATAATAACCGGGGTAGATGCACAATCAATTGCGGTAAATTTACCGTCTGGATTAGGATTAGCATTATATTTTATTAGTTGTTTTACCATAGCTAAATCATGCTTATAGGCAACATACATTAACGCAGTCTTTCCTTTTGAATCTTGATAATTTACTTTTGCTTTTTTTTCCAAAAGGAGATCAACTACTGAAGTAAACCCTTTTTTTACTGCTGCCATTAATAAAGTTTCGCAAGCCCCTGGCTGTACTATATCGATAATCTGTGGATGTTTACCAATTCGAAACAGCGCATGCATTTCTTTTCCTTCCTTAATCTCTTGCATAGTTCGAAGATGATACTGATACTCCTGCGCCTTATTGCTAACCACTTGTTGTTTTTTTCTATCCTGCATGACGCTTCTCTCTTCATTTTTATAAATGCTTTATAGCCTATCAAGGAAAAATTAACGGGGTATTAAGAAATTATTAAGGAATTATTAAGACTCAGGTTTAAACTTACTAGCAAAATCCCTTCCATTTCTTGTCAATTTCTTGTCAATTTTTAAGGTTTTCTTAAGGTGCGTTATTTATAATAATCCATAAAGCTAAAGAGGAATAATTCAATGACAAGCTCATCCGGTACAGTCTCAAAATTGTCTATAAAAATAGCGTCTGAAACATTGGAAGATCAAAAAATTACTGTTTCAGAAGAAAATATAGCTAAAGAAGCTAAGAATATACAATCTTTTCATGATGGGGATAAATTAGAAGGAACTCGATTAGAAATAGATAATAAATATGATTATGCAATTTACAAAGCTATTATCACTGATGATTTTATTAGAAAAAATTTTTCAAACTTACAGCACGGGTATACTGCTGATATTTTCAGAACATACACAAATATTCTAATTGACAACAGAAAAGACTCCTTAAACCAAAAAAAGACTCATCATCATGATTACGGAAAATTTAAAAATATGATGCTTTACTGGCTAAATTGTATATCCTCTTGTGAAACACTTAATTCTAAAAATTTACATAAAGCATTTAACTACTTCAAGAGCAAATCTACAGATTTTTCCACCGCTTTCCCTACAATAGAAGATTTTAAAAATTTTCTATTAGAACCTACGATAAATAAAACAGACGATGAAACACAGTTTTTTTACCCTTTATTAGTATTAGTTAAAGAAAAAGAAGGTGACATTTATAAATTCACTAGCCAGCAATTAAAAAACAGTTATTTTACACAGTGGCTACTGAAGAGTCTGCCTCCTTTTGAAGAGATAGTACAAGATGTTATATTTGATGATGAAGTGGAAAAAGACAGCAAAAAAGGAGTGAGCAATCCTACAGGAACTGTTACAACTCATCCTACACAACAACCTCTTTCAGTAAGCATAAGTAAGAAACAGAGTGGCGATTCTCAACCTCCCATTACCATTGATCAAAAAGAAACTTCAGATGAAAAATATGTAACTATTGTATCAAAAATTCGCATATTTTGTGATAGCAATAGCAAGGGTATGCTACCTAGTATTTTTGCAGCATGGGAAAAAGAGATAAAAGAAGAAAATACTATTATTAACATGCAAAATATTAATGAGCTTTTTAAAAGACTCGAAGATAATGCTTATAACCATAAGAATGGGGGAGTCGCGGGACTTTTTACTTTTTCATATAATTTTATTCGCAATCCTGCAACATATAACAAGCTTCAAAATTTAAGAAAAGAGTTAGGGTTACCTGAAACACAGAAAAAAACTCCTTCTAAAAAGTAATCATTTTCTTTGTATGCAACAAAGAAGCTTTTCACCTCGCGCGTCTCCTTGTGAGAGAGGTGAAAAACTACGTTAAATATGCTTAATAATCCGATAAACTACAACAGGCGGCGGCGGTTTACATATTCTTGGCCTGGCACAACCAGCAATAGAGATAAATAATATACTCAATAACACTAAACTTACTATTTTCTTCATAGATTAACGCCATTCTTAACTTTTTCGGTAGGGTGGGCAAAGCGCAGCGTGCCCACCATCTTAAGAATAAATGCTGTTTATTAATAAAATAAAATGGTGGGCACGCTGCGCTTTGCCCACCCTACCTATTAAATCTTATTATTCAACTAATTTTAAATGGGCTTTACCTTTTCCTTTGACAGAGGTTGGACGAGGATTTTCGTCTGTTTGCATGATCGGTTCAGGCGCAAAGTTTATATTTCCAGCACCCTCTCCCCCCTCTTCTTGATCTTCATAATCAAAAAACATCCCTTGCTGATTTTCTTGAGCATAAATCGCAAGGGTTGCTTTAATCGGAGCAGATATAATATGCACAACACCAGCAAAAGAAGCACGAAACTCAATAGAATCATTCGTTATTTTTAAATCGCGTATAGCTTCTGGTGAAACATTTAAAGTAATTTCACCATTTTCTACATAATCTAACGGCACTTGACAACGTGGATAATTGGCATTAATAACCACAAATGGCGTGCAATCACTATCAATAATCCATTCATAAAAAGCACGAATTAAATAGGGTTTATTGGATAACATAACATCCTCTTTTTATTAAGCCTTTATTTTATTAAGCCGTTTCAGCTTCAACTTGTCTTGTAGAAGTTTTTCTTAAATCTTGCTCGCTCTCTGTTAAACTCGCTTGAAATGAATCACACATAAAAATACGCTCAGCATATTTATTCACCGCTTTTGCCTCAGGAGGCAAAGTAATTCCCCAAGCAGGCAATCGCCATAAAATAGGCGCAATACAACAATCTACTAAAGAAAATTCTTCATTTAAAAAATAAGCAGAACTATTAAAAATAGGCGCTAATTTAATGAGATAATTACGTAATTCTTTACAAGCAGTTTGCACTTCTTGTGGTTTGCCTAATTCAATCTTGCGAACTAATTCTCCCCACTCACGATCAATACGATAAATCATTAATCGCGTTTTCGCACGCGCAACAGGATACACTGGCATTAAAGGCGGATGAGGAAAACGCTCGTCTAAATATTCCATAATAATATTAGCGTCAAATAAAACTAAATCACGATCAACTAAAGTGGGCGCAGAACCATAAGGATTTAATTCATGTAAATCCTGTATTTTGTCTTTTTCATTGAGATCAATGTTCACTACATCAACTAAAACTCCTTTTTTAGCTAGTACAATACGAACACGATGGCTGTAAATATCTAAAGCCCCAGAATATAAAGTCATGATTGAACGTTTGTTGGCAACTACCGCCATGTTTGAATACCCTCTCAATAATTTATCCAGTATAGATGAGGCGCATGCTGCTGGAGGACTTGGATGAATCCTTTTAAGTCTTAATAAAATCAGAAATCCAGCTGTCTTATTAAAACGGTCCCCCAATAAAAAATCAGCTTAACGTTTGGAGAATTGTGTACCTCTTCGCGCTTTATGTCGCCCAACTTTTTTACGCTCAACTTTACGAGCATCTCGTGTTAAATAACCTGCTTTACGTAAAATTTTACGTAAAGAGTTTTCACTTGAACCCGAACCTTCATCGCCAGTCTGATCTCCATCTCCTTCGTCATATTTAACTAAGGCACGAGCAATACCATGTCGAATGGCTCCTGCTTGACCGCTAATACCGCCACCGGCTACCGTGATGGTGATATCAAACTTATGTTGAAGATTGGTCAACTCAAGCGGTTGACGAACAATCATTCTTGCTGTTTTACGACCAAAATACTGATCTAACGTATTTTGATTGATAATGATATCTCCCTTACCTGGTTTTAAGAAAACCCGTGCCGTTGAAGTTTTACGACGACCTGTTCCACAAAAGTACTGCGTTTTTGCCATAGTATTATTCTTCCGTATCAAAATCTAATTTCTGAGGTTGTTGAGCCGCATGTGGATGATCTGCACCCGCATACACTTTTAATTTACGGTAAACATCACGACCTAAAGGATTTTTAGGTAACATGCCTTTGACAGCCTTTTCAATAACCCGCTCAGGATTTTTAGCTAATAACTTTTCGAAAGTAATTTGCTTGATACCACCTGGATAACCTGAATGGCTATAATAAATCTTATCTTTGCTTTTATTACCAGTCACAGTAATCTGACTGGCATTAATCACTACGATAAAATCACCGGTATCAACATGCGGGGTAAATTCAGCTTTGTGCTTGCCACGTAGACGTCTGGCAATTTCAGATGCCAATCGGCCTAAGGTTTTACCTGTTGCATCAACGAGATACCAATTATGCGTCGCTGTTTGGTTTGTTGCATTATACGTTTTCATTTGACTCCATACTCCGGGAGTGGTTTTTAAAAATTTTCAAAGTTACTGATAAAAGATGACGAATTCTATAGTAACACCTAAAAACAAGCAAGTTTTAATTCATTTTCGTGGGGTTACCACGGCAATCGTTAATTATATGGCAAAACTCAAAAAATTGTTAGAATTTTATATGTTTCATTGCAAATAAATAAGAAAAAACCTGCGGATTTTACATAAAAACACTCGCAAAATTACCCAATTATGCTATTGTAATTTGTGCATCATTTTGACTACTTTTAAGAGGAATTAAACAATGGCTGTTAAAAAAACTTCTGCCAAATCGGTGAAAAAAATGAAAATGACTACTGCTGCTAAAGCATTTAAACCTAAAATGCCTATAGTGAAAGAAACACTTACAAAAAGCGGACTTGTAAAAGCTATCATGGAAATGACGGGCCTGGCTAAAAAAGAAGTGACTTCTGTTATTGAAGCATTAGGCACTACCATTGAGCTTCATATCAAATCCCGCGGACCTGGAAAATTTGTTTTACCTGGATTACTTAAAATTAACGTGGTTAAGAAAGCTGCAAAAGCAGCTCGCGAAGGAATTAACCCCTTTACTGGTGAAAAGATGATGTTTAAAGCTAAACCAGCCCACAAAGTGGTTAAGATAAAAGCACTTCGTAAATTAAAAGAAATGGCTGAGTAATAAACTTCTAAAGATCCTAAAGGTAGGGTGGGCAAAGCGCAGCGTGCCCACCACATGCCTTTTAAATCAATCCGTATAATTCACATCATCTACTAAGAGATGGAATCAAGCTGAACGGAGCAGGGTCGTAGGAAGCAGTAGCAGTAGGTGAAGCCTCAGGTGTTTTTGCCGACGACGGTGAGGATATTCCAGATGATGATCCCTCTGGAGATATCGTTTTTGGCTGAACGACCTGTGAATCAGCTCTTCTTACAAACAACGTTGGCGTTGATTTAGAATAGTGTTGTTTTGGAGAAGAATCAGAAACATGCACAGGTAGTGGCGGTTCACTAGCCGCTCTTTTTACAAGCTTTGGTATTGCTAAAGGCAAAGGAGGAGGCAACATTTTTAATGCCAATGAAACTTTATTTTTCTTTACTTCAGGCGCTGTCATTCTTTTTGAAGTTGAATTAATTCTTTCCAGAGGAGAAGGTCTATATTCTCTATATTCCCTTTCCAAAATTCTAATATCATCCTTAAGCGCCTCTATTTCTTCATCTAAGCTAGCTTTTTTTTCTATATAAAATCGAAAAACCGGCTTCTCTTCTTCAAGGCCACTATCATCGATCCAATTTTTTTCTACTTTTTTAAATGCTTCAAATGATTCAGACATTAAACTTCCCTCAACTATTTTAGCTGAAGCCGTTTGACAAAAATCTCCATAGGCTTTTTTATACCATTTCTTTAGTTTTTTTAAGATTTGTTTTTGTCTATCTATTTTTTGTATTGCCTGTTCTCGAAGAAACAATAAACGTGACTGTGACATGTAGGTACTCCTCGTAGTTGTTAATTTAATGAATTTTTTTTAGAATAATAATGCTTATTTTTTTAGCATTATATTAACACAAAAAAGTGCTTAATTTCAACCATAATAACAAATAAAGATCAAATATAGCTCTATTATTGATCGAAATTATGTACTTTCCTGATTTAATGTGATTTGAATTTAAATAATTTCAGCTTTGACTGCATCGACTAATTTATTTGCAAACTCAGTCACGCGATTAGCATCTATTCCTTCAACCATCACTCGTATCAATGGCTCGGTTCCAGAATGACGCAATAAAACACGACCGTTTTTTCCTAACTCTTTTTCTACTTGCTGCACTAGCGCTTGAATATTTGGTTTTCCAATAACATCAGAAGAATGATTCACTGCAATATTTAATATCACTTGAGGATATTTTTTTAAACCCGATTTAAGCTTTGACAAAGAACAGCCATAATAACGTTGCGCAGATAAAACTTGTAACGCAGTGATAATACCATCACCTGTTGTAATAGCATCATGACAAATAATATGGCCTGACGGTTCACCGCCCATAAACCAATTAAGCTTTTTTAACTCAAGCATTATATGCCTATCACCAACTGGCACGCGAGTAAAAGGAATATTAAGCGTTGCTAAAGTATGCTCAAGACCCATATTAGACATCACTGTACCGACCACCCCTCCTTTTAGCATTCCTATTTCTTGCCGGTGTTTGGCTATAATATACAGTAATTCATCTCCATCTAATATTTGACCAGTATGATCTACCATAATCACTCGATCACCATCACCATCTAAAGCAACCCCTAGATCAGCTTTTTCTTGAAGCACATAGTGTTGTAAAATTTTTGGATGAGCCGCCCCACAATTAAGATTAATATTTAATCCATTAGGCTCACTTGCAACTTCAATAACATCAGCGCCTAATTCACGAAAAACATTGGGTGCAATATGATAAGCTGCACCATTGGCGCAATCCACTACTATTTTTAAACCATTTAAATTGACATCTGATGAGACAGTACTTTTACAAAATTCAATGTAACGACCCGGGGCATCCGCCACTCGAACCGCTTTACCCAACTCTGCTGAATCAACCGTTGTCATAGTCTGTTCAAGTTGTTCTTCTATTGCTAACTCAATTTCATCAGGTAATTTAGTTCCTAATGATGAAAAAAATTTAATGCCGTTATCTACATAAGGATTATGTGATGCACTAATCACTATCCCTGCTTGTGCACGCAACGTGCGGGTTAAATAAGCAATGGCAGGTGTCGGCATCGGACCTAACAAATGAATATCCACCCCTGCTGCTGATAGCCCTGCTTCTAATACGGATTCAAACATGTAGCCTGAGATGCGAGTATCTTTGCCAATTAATACTTTACCACCACCTTGACGTGCTAATACTCTACCAACCGCCCAGCCTAATTTCAAAATAAATTCGGCATTAATAGGCCAAGTACCCACATGTCCGCGAATACCATCTGTACCAAAATATCGGCGTTTGTTGGGTAAGAGATCTTTAGTCATGTGCAGAATCAGTTTTTAAATTATCATCACTAGGAATAGTAGGGCCAACTATGCCAGAATCTTTTGGCGGTTGCGGCTGTTTTGGCGTGTTATCACTTACATCCGACCAGTTAGCAGGCTCTCGCACTGATTTACCTAACATCACATCATCAATTTGACCCGTATCTAATGTTTCAAATTTAACCAACGCTTGCGCCATAGAATGGAGAATATCAATGTTTTGTTTTAATATCTCCTCTGCACGCACATAATTCTTTTCAACAATTTCTTTTATTTCTTGATCAATAATACCTGAAGTGGATTCTGAAATTTCTTTATGACGCGCCACCGCATGCCCTAGAAAAACTTCTTGTTCATTTTCACCAAAAGTCAAAGGCCCCAATCTCTCAGATAAACCCCATTTGGTAACCATATTACGGGCAATTTCTGTGGCTTTTTGAATGTCATTTGAAGCACCCGTTGTTACATTGTTGGCACCAAAAATAAGTTCTTCTGCGATTCGACCGCCAAATAAACTAGAAATTTTACTCTCTAAATATTCACGCGTATGACTATATCGATCCCCTTCTGGTAAAAACATAGTGACACCTAATGCTCGCCCTCGCGGAATAATCGTCACTTTATGCACAGGATCATGTTGAGGCACTTTTAATCCAACAATAGCATGCCCTGCTTCATGATAAGCCGTTAATTTTTTCTCCGACTCATTCATAACCATTGAACGACGCTCTGCACCCATAATCACTTTATCTTTGGCTTTTTCAAATTCTTCCATATCAACCACACGCTTATTTGCTCGCGCGGCAAATAAAGCAGCTTCATTGACAATATTGGCCAAATCAGCTCCTGAAAATCCAGGCGTACCACGCGCAATCACTGAAGGCTCAACATTGTTAGATAACGGGAGCTTACGCATATGGACTCTTAGAATTTGTTCACGACCACGTACATCTGGTAATCCAACGACGACTTGTCGATCAAAACGGCCAGGTCTTAGTAAAGCTGGGTCTAAAACGTCTGGGCGATTAGTCGCTGCAATAACAATGACACCTTCATTGCCTTGAAAACCATCCATTTCAACTAATAATTGATTAAGGGTTTGCTCACGTTCATCATGCCCGCCGCCAAGACCTGCACCGCGATGACGACCCACTGCATCAATTTCATCGATAAAAATAATACAAGGCGCCTGTTTTTTAGCTTGTTCAAACATATCGCGTACCCGAGAGGCACCCACCCCCACAAACATTTCAACAAAATCAGAACCAGAAATGGTGAAAAAGGGTACTTTAGCTTCGCCCGCAACTGCTTTTGCCAGTAATGTTTTACCTGTGCCAGGTGGACCGACTAATAAAACACCTTGTGGAATCTTACCGCCTAATTTTTGAAACTTGCCGGGATCACGTAGAAAATCAACTAACTCTTTGACTTCTTCTTTTGCTTCCTCAACACCTGCCACATCAGAAAACATGACTTTAACTTGATCTTCGCCTAATAATCGTGCCCGACTGCGGCCAAAAGTAAAAGCCCCGCCCCGTCCACCGCCAGTTTGCTGGCGTAAAACATAAATCCAAATGGCAAATAAAATAATCCAAGGCAATAAATTCAAAAGATGCATCATCAACCCAGGCTGCTCTGGCGGGCGTCCTTTAACAGTCACGCCTTTATCCATTAGCTGATTTAATATTTGACCATCATTGGCGATAGGCAAATAAGTAGAAAAGCTTTTATTATTTTGCATCATTCCTGTCACATCTTGATCAGATATCGTGACAGAACTCACGTTGCCTTGTTTTACATCACTCACAAAGGCTGAGTAACTGATTTTTTCATCAGCCTCACGTTTTGGTCCAAAAATATTAAAAATGAAGACCAGGATAATCCCAGCCACCAACCACAATAGAATCGTTTTGATTGTATCATTCACGCGAGAGACCTCTCTTTACTGACCTGCTCATTTCTCATTATAGGCCATCGCACTTGAAAATAAACTAGAGACTCAACATTTTTACTAAAATGTATATCTCTCGCGAACGTCCTCGCGATGCCTTTGGTTTACGTATAACCACTTTCTCAAAATTACGTCTTAACTGAAGCAAAAAGTCATCGAAACCTTCCCCTTGAAATAATTTAATCAAAAGGCCACCTTTTTTCTTTAATGTACGCAATGCAAACGCTAACACTAATTCAGCAAGTGCCATTGATTTTGCTTGATCTACTGTTTCAATGCCACTTAAATTCGGCGCAATGTCTGATATCACCCAATCCACACCTATTTCAGTCGTTTTTGCTAACAAAGCATCCATTACTGATTGTTCATTGAAATCACCTTGGATACATTCAACACCTTCTATCGGTTTCATCGATAAAATATCTAAAGCAATCACTTTGCCACTTTTTCCAACAATCTTCGCAACAAATGCCGACCAACCGCCCGGTGCGGCACCTATATCAATCACCGTCATACCGGGTTTGAATAATTGATCTTTTTCTTGTAACTCTTGCAATTTAAATACTGAACGTGAGCGCAAACCCGCCTGATGAGCTTTTTTAACATAAGGATCAGAAAAATGCTCTCTCAGCCAGCGACGATTGCTTTTATTATGCATCAGACATGAGCCACATCAAGAATTTCATATTCGATGCTACTCTCTGGCGTCTGCACTTCAACAATGTCACCAACAAATTTACCAATTAAGGCACGAGCAATTGGCGCGCTAACAGAAATTTTATTTTCTTTAATATCCGCTTCATCATCACCCACAATCTGATAAGTCACAGATTCTTTTGTCTTAGTATTCACAAAAGAAACAGTGGTACCAAAAATAACTTTGTCGGTATTCTCAATTTGCGTGACATCAATAATTTGGGCAACTGATAATTTGCCTTCAATTTCCATAATGCGGCCTTCAATAAAACTTTGCTGTTCGCGAGCGGCATGATATTCTGCGTTTTCTTTTAAGTCACCATGCGCCCTTGCTTCAGCAATTGCATCAATCACTCGGGGACGTTCAACGGTTTTTAAACGATGCAACTCTTCACGTAGCAAAGCTGCTCCTGCAACTGTCATTGGAACTTTTCTCATCATAATATTTACTCTCTAAAACTTCATGTCTTCAAAAAATTTTTTTGCTCGCACAAACCAAGAGTTGGATCTCGGACTATGTTTATTATCTGTCGATAAAGTTTTGTCAAATTGTTTTAACAATTCTTTTTGTTTATGCGTCAAATTAATTGGCGTTTCAACAACTACTCGACAGAGTAAATCACCCGTTGCACCACCTCGAACCGACGGCACACCCATTCCTTTCAAACGAAATACTTTACCTGATTGAGTTTCAGCAGGAATCTTAAGTTTTACCCGACCATTTAAAGTAGGAACATCCAGTTCCCCTCCTAATGATACAGTCATAAAATTCACAGGTACTTCAAAATGTAAATGATTACCTTCTCGTTCAAATAAATCATGCTTTTTTACCGCAATTTGTACATACAAATCACCAGCGGGTGCACCTGGTTCGCCCGCCTCGCCTTCGCCATTTAAACGAATACGATCACCAGAGTCAACACCTGGCGGTATTTTAACAGATAATTTTTTAGTTTGTTTCATTCGCCCTTTTCCACGGCAACCTGGGCAAGGATCTTTAATCACTTTACCCCGACCATAACAAGTAGGGCAAGTTTGTTGAACAGAGAAAAAGCCTTGTTGTATGCGAACTTGACCATGGCCATTGCAATCAGAACAGGTAACAGGTCTTGCCCCTTTGCGCGCACCAGACCCATCGCAATCGCGGCAAGCCACTAAGGTTGGCACCATGATTTCAACGGTTTTGCCAAAAACTGCTTCTTCTAAAGTAATTTCTAAATTATAACGTAAATCAGAACCACGTTCAGGGCCACCTCGACCACCGCCAAAAATATCACCGAAGATATCCCCGAAAATATCACTAAAATTCATCCCAGCCCCGCCGCCGCTAAAACCACCCATCCCTTCACTGGCTGCATGACCAAATTGATCGTAAGCGGAACGTTTACGATTATCCATTAAGACTTCATAAGCTTCTCGTGCTTCTTTAAAGTCTTCTTCGGCTTTTTTATCTCCAGGATTTCGATCTGGATGACATTTCATAGCAAGACGACGAAAAGATTTTTTAATTTCTTCTTCACTTGCATTTCGAGAAACGCCTAAGACGTCATAATAATCGCGTTTTGACATATTTCAATAACCAATCTAAAATTTTAAAATTTATACTTCTTCGATATTATTATGTAGGGTGGATTAGGCGTTCTTTGCCGTAATCCACCCTACATTATTATTACTTCTTATCGTCTTTCACTTCTTCAAATTCAGCATCAACGACGTTTTCATCTTTTTTATCTGCACCACCTGCAGCAGAATCTGTGGAAGAAGATGCATGAGGCTCACCCCCAGATTGTTGCTGTTGTTGGCCTGCAGCATATAATCGCTCAGCCATTTTCGCAGATGCATCCGTTAAATCTTTGGTTTTTGCATCAATTAACTCTTTATCACTCCCTTTCACTGCTTCTTTTAATGCTTCAGTGGCTTTTTCAATTGCTTGACGCTCATCAGCAGATACTTTATCACCTGCTTCTTTTAAAGATTTAGTCACAGAATGAATCATATTATCTGCTTGATTGCGTGCATTGACTAATTCATGAAATTTACGATCATCAGCCGCATGCGCCTCAGCATCTTTCACCATGTTTTTAATTTCATCTTCAGATAAACCGCTGGAGGCTTTGATTACAATAGATTGCGCTTTGCCAGTTGCCTTATCTTTAGCAGACACATGCAAAATACCATTGGCATCAATATCAAAAGCCACTTCTACTTGTGGCATGCCACGTGGAGCAGGTGGAATATCTGTTAAATCAAAACGTCCTAAAGATTTATTCGCAGAGGCCATCTCACGTTCACCTTGTAATACGTGTACAGTCACTGCCGTTTGATGATCACTTGCTGTTGAGAACACTTGATTTGCTTTGGTGGGAATCGTGGTATTTTTTTCAATAAGCTTAGTCATGACACCGCCTAATGTTTCAATCCCTAAAGATAAAGGCGTCACGTCTAATAATAAAACATCTTTTACTGCACCGGATAAAACAGCGCCTTGAATGGCAGCGCCCACAGCGACTGCTTCATCTGGATTCACATCACGTCTGGGTTCTTTGCCAAAGATTTTTTTAACAGTTTCTTGTACTAATGGCATACGTGTTTGACCACCCACCAAAATCACATCCGCAATGTCATTGATATCAATCCCTGCATCTTTAATCGCCGTTTTGCAAGGCTGAGTCGTACGTTCTATTAAATCTTCAACTAAAGATTCTAGTTTTGCTCGTGTCATCTTGAGATTTAAGTGCTTAGGACCGCTTGCATCAGCTGTAATATAAGGCAAGTTAATTTCAGTTTGTTGACTGGATGATAATTCTATTTTGGCTTTTTCGGCCGCTTCTTTTAGACGTTGCAAAGCTAAAGGATCATTACGTAAATTAAAGCCAGAGCTTTTTTTGAATTCATCGACTAAATAATTAATAATCCGTAAATCAAAATCCTCACCCCCTAAGAAAGTATCACCATTAGTTGATAACACTTCAAATTGGTGCTCTTTATCTACTTCAGCAATTTCAATAATAGAAACATCAAACGTCCCACCGCCTAAATCATAAACGGCTATTTTTCTGTCCCCTGGTTTTTTATCCATACCAAAAGCAAGCGCCGCAGCCGTTGGTTCATTGATAATGCGTTTGACTTCAAGACCTGCGATTTTCCCTGCATCTTTGGTCGCTTGACGTTGTGAATCATTAAAATAAGCAGGAACAGTGATCACAGCTTCTGTCACAGGATGACCAAGATAATCTTCGGCGGTTTTTTTCATTTTCATTAAAACTTGGGCGGAGACTTGTTGCGGTGCTAATTTTTTGCCAGCCGCCTCAATCCAAGCATCGCCATTGTCTGCACGCACAATAGTATAAGGCACAATTTCTTTGTCTTTACTAACAACTTCTTCATCGTAACGTCGACCAATCAATCTTTTTGCTGCATAAATCGTATTTTTAGGGTTAGTCACCGCTTGACGTTTTGCCGGCTGGCCAACTAATACTTCGCCATCTTCAAGATAAGCAACAACAGAAGGGGTGGTGCGGTCTCCTTCAGCATTTTCGATGACGCGCACTTTATCACCTTCCATCACTGCGACACAGGAATTTGTTGTACCTAAATCTATACCAATTACTGAACTTGTTGCCATAGTATTCTCCAAATTAATCAATACAGTTTACTTAAGCGTCCTTACTATAAACTCAACTATTTATTTACCATTTTCTACCATATGAGGGTCAATTTCGTTTTTTCAAGTCTCTATTTTGCCACAATGACTAAAGCGGGTCTGACTAACCGCTTGTTTAAAAGATAACCTTTTTGCAATACTTGAATGACAGTCCCAGGTTTGACTGCTTTATCTTCTATCGTTGAAACAGCTTGATGCAACTCTGGATTAAAAGGCTGTGATAAAGGATCCAGTTGTTCAACCCCAAATTTTTCTAGAGTAGTGATAAACATTTTCAAAGTAAGACTCACCCCATCTAACAAAGTACCCGCTTCTGAGGCTTCGTTGTTATGAGCAAGAATAGCTCTTTCTAAGTTATCAATAATGGGTAAAAGTTCAGATACAAACTTTTGTAAAGCATATTTATGTGCTTTTGCAATATCTTCTTCGGTTCGACGTTTCATGTTGTCTGATTCGGCTTGCATACGCAAAATGCGTTCCCAATATTCTTTTACTTTTTCTTCTGCATTCAATAATTGGCCTTGCAATTCTTTTGTGGCGGGATCAAGTATGACTTGATCTAGCTCTTCACTCGTTAGTGGCTGGCCTTCTTCCTCTTTATCTAATATTTTTCCTAATGAGCCCGTGCTACTACTC
>Ga0207010_1053_pt1 | contig 24632 bp, 23 predicted proteins | sample Alteio_BWMinCont_82_FD_153465 | JGI IMG/M metagenome (GOLD analysis project Ga0207010, IMG submission 153465) | Enriched cells from forest soil in Barre Woods Harvard Forest LTER site, Petersham, Massachusetts, United States -... | ecosystem: Environmental > Terrestrial > Soil > Temperate forest >...
AAATTAACTTAGCTGAACTAGATTTAAAAAGAAAGATTAAGGTCTACAAACTGTGATTAGCATATTGTTTTACAGATAATCCACAGCCACAGGATCCTAATGCACAGCAAATGAATTAATAAGTTTCTTTAAAATAGAGTATCCCTCCACCCCGTGAACGCTTACTAAGAAAGAAACTTTTTTATGGTTTTCATAGGTAAGAATAATGACATATCGTCTTTATATTCTATAAAACCAAAACTAGAATAGAATTTTTTAGCATTTTCATTTTTAGCATCAACAACCACAGCAAAGGCAGCAACAGTTTTTGTTGCTTCTAATATTTTTATTAATGCATCAATTAGTAAAGCTGAGCCAATTTTTTTACCCTGGAGTTGGGTATCAACAGCAAGGCGACCAATTCTGACAACAGGTACAGGATACTTAGGTATTCCCCGATTATGTCCCTCTGGAATATCAGAAAATTCAATGTGGGCCATACTTAAAGTATAATATCCAATTACACGACCCTCATGTAAAGCGACAAAACTCTTCCCAATATTTTTCTTGTGATTTTGGCTGGCGAATTGTTTAAGATACGTATCAAGATTGTCGTTTCCACATGAAAATGAGTGAAGTAATGTTGGATCTACATCAACTATCGATTTTATTGTTATCACAGGTTAACCGTTATCAATTAATCGTTTGTGATGTTTAAGCGCTTGTTTCATTTTTTTCGTTGGTTCAGGTGGATTTTCCAATGCATTTAAAAAAGCATCGCGATCTTCATTGGTTAACATAATTGAAGTGCTTTTGTGAATGATTTCAGTAGACTTATCTAAAGCAGATCTGCGCATAAATTCTGAAAGATTCATTCTACTCAGAAAAGCTGCTTCTTCAAATTGCTTTCTCTCACTGGTACTTGTTCTGATTTCAATCCTATCTTGCTTCACCATACCCTCCTCTTTACATATCATTATATCATTATGCACGGATATTGTACATACAAATATAGCATGGTTTCAACCCTTAGCAAACAAACACTCCATCAAATTTCCGCCCCCACAAAAAGAAAGAAAAGTGATTTCCCATTCAATTTTAAGAAGCTTTTGCCTATAATCCTAGAAACGGCGATTCGAAGGGGGTTCCAGATGCAATCTTTTGATTCTGAACGCGTTGAGGCAAAATCTTGCGTCTGGACCCCCCTTCCAATCGCCGTTTTTAGGATAATTAGCATATGATTAAAAAGTGGTTTTTTAGATTATTTCTTGGTTTTGCACTGATTGTAGGTGCAATCGGCTCCTTCTTCTACTTTGGCGACGACCTCAAAGTCAAGCAGATCACTTCCAACCATTCGCCGCGACAGGAGTGGGAGGTATCTCCCCTCTCGGAGTTCGAGAAGGCCAAAATCGATGAAATTCTAGGACAAACATTTACTTTTACAGGCGAAGGAGGACAGTCATTTGTCTTTGTCAGCGACGACGGCAACTATGTCTTAAAACTTTTCAAATTCAAACGATTCCGCCCATCAGCACTTGTGAAGCTGCTGCCTGAAATCGAATTATTCGCTGACTATCGGCAACAGCACACGATCAAAAGGGAAAATAAATGGTTGGCAGCTTTCAATGGCCATAAGCTCGCTTACGACTTGAACCGGCGCAACAGCGGACTGGTCCATATCAAGTTGAATGCAGGGGACAACAAAAAAGTGCGGCTGATAGATAAATGGGGATTCCGCCGTTTGATCGATCTGGAAAAGATCCCTTATGTCCTGCAAGTGAAAGCTAAGACCCTTGGCGACCACATGACAACCCTTCTGAGTAAAGGGAAGGTCGACGAGGCCAAAGAAAAGATCAATCAACTATTCCACTTATACCTGACAGAATACCGCAAAGGGATCTATGACGTAGACTACGGTATCATGCATAACATCGGTGTGGTGGACGACCGGTTAATCCACCTCGACGTCGGCAAGATGGTCTATGATGAACGGATGAAACGGAAGGCCAATACCCAATACGATTTAACCAAAGTAGCAACTAAAGTTCACTCGTGGGTAGGTCGGAAGCATCCTAAATATTCCGATCAGATCAACGCCCATATGGAAGAGCGGCTGACAGCCCTATTTGGAAAAAAATTCACCTTTCCCAATATCAATGATATCGAGGAAAACAAAAACCTGTTTGCCTCCGATATCTATTCTCACTATGCCCATCAGCGAAAAGAATTTATGGCAGAACATCCGCTCTACAGCAAAGTCAAAGACTCTTCCGATAAAACGATGGTTGCCCTTTTGGATCTGATCGAAATGCCTTTGGGAAATCCTCATGAGCAAAGACAGAACCACGTCGCCATTGTTCTATTCATGCGCAAAGGAATTTCTGAACAGTTAAGCCCTGACTCGAAACAACTCTTCACCGACCTTGTCCGGTGGACCTATCTGCAAGCCAACACTAATAACGACGAGAAGAATTTCCTCTTCGAGCATGGTGGCTCGGAATCTAATAACCTATTCAGATTAATCCCGGAAACCTATCTGATGGTAAAGGAAGATCCGCAATTTAACAGCATCAAAAATCTCTCCTCCTATGAAGACCAATTGCTAGAGGGTAACCTCCCCACTAAAATAGGCATAGTCAATCAAACAGAACTGATCCGGATGGGACAGCCACTGGGCGTTTCCCGCACATTTACCAGATGGTTCACCTCTCCGACAGTTACCCCTGAATTTCTCTATTTTGTCCAAAATCAGCCTTCACATCTTTATGTCAACTTGATGAAACGGCAAGGGACTGAGAAAAAATTGACCAGGACGCTGGAAAAATTAGAGGAAGATGTCCAGGGACTTTCTGTTGTCACCCTTGATAAAGACTCCGATTTCTATTGGCAGAAAAATAACAATCTGGAATTTGTTGAGAGCGACCTATTCATCACCGATTATTTACAGCATCTCCAAAGCGACCATTATTACTGGACAAAAAAGCTGGATCCCGATGAGTGGCATTACGAGCTACGACATCTGATTCATATGGTCCAGCATCAATATTTCAAAGACCGGCAGATCCTGGGACATACTGAAAGGAAAGATTTTATCGAGCTCTCCTACCTGGCCATCCTTGATCGGCTTGTCGAAAAAATAGCACCGACGTCCATGAACATTACCTGCAGGCAGGCCATTGACCGCGCTCCTTCGCTCATTGCCTTGTGGATGCTCCAAAAACGGGAATATAATGACCGTGACATTGCAGGCATGCTTTTAGCTCCGCCGCTGGTTGACCACAACCGTCCCAGTCACGATGCCAGGGTGGCCCGCTTCCTCTCCGCGGCGCACAAAATAAGAAACTAGAAAATGAATAATGTACTATCAATTATCACCTTTCCTTTTAGACAAGGATATTTAAATATATTAATCGGATGCCAACAAAAAAGCGAATTATATACACGCATCTCTAAGATTGTCATAGGGTGTTTGCAAATTTCAGCCATTCCCCTTTTCCTTTCAGCAACTGCGTATCTTCTCAAAAATCGCAAGGTTCAAGTCATTCCGCCGCCGCCAATAACCCCACGGGCTGCAAGTAAACCAAATCAATCTCTTGAACCTGAAAATTCTGATCCCGTACAACAAACAGTGAAGAAGGTACCTACGCCGAATGTAAATAGTTCAGCCATAAATATGACAGAAGTTATAATTCCTAAGATACCGGTAGACCCGCCTGCACCTCATTCAAACCCACCGATTAATGATCACTCCACAAGCCAAGCCCCCACTGAGGCTTCACAAGAGGGTAAAGATGAAAAAGAAACCAAAGATGAAGTGTCTTCCGGTTCGACTGCTGATGATCCTGAATTTGATTTCAATGATGACGATTGCGTAGTTATTAATAATTCAAATAATACAGGTGACGGCGGACTCAAAATTGGAACGATTGAAAATAAAAGAAGATTGAAAGTAGATGACGACCCTACGGAGGAAACCAGAAAGAGTCCTTCATTTATGGTACTCCTTGAGCAAGCATCTAAATTGAAAACACACAAGTCTCTTACCAAGTCACAATATGCCGCAGCAAGGCTTGCGCAAATTAATGCAGGCAACATGCTGCTTAAATTTCTCGATCACCAAAAACTCATTATTGGAAATGCAGAAGAATATCAGCATATCCCTTCCATGCTGAATATAGCGAAATTTTACTTTAGCATATTTAAAAATCCTTTTGGTAAAACATGCGAAAGTAGATCCATCGTATCGGAAGAAGTATTAATGACCTATCTGGAAAAAAGTCGGCATTGGTTTGAAAAAGCATGTGGTCAAATAAAAGAAGACAAGAAATTATATCGGGGAAAAGCTTTAATCAGTTTAAGAGCGGCTCTTAAGAAATACGAAGAACAGCTTAAAGCGATTAAAGAGCACATGGACATTCTGAAAAAGCGGATGGAGATATTCCAAAAAGGAAAAGATGCATTAACCTGTGCCTGGGTAGTGGCTCAGTATTTACCTTCTATTGAATGTTGTAAATGCATACAAGTATTAGCAGATCGTAAAAATATCAAACCTATAGAAGCTATGCTTAATCTGTATGCACATGTGTCTAAAAAGAAAGATGCTGAATCACTAAAATTGCTTTGGTATTTTAAAGTGATCGCTTGGGAATGTCATCAAGAAAAACTTCAAGAAGCAAAACGGGCAAAAGGTGAATTAGAATCTCTTTTGGAATCTCACAAACAAATCAATAAAGAAAATACAGATATGGTCATCAACTCTGTAGATATGAGCCTATACTCTGATGATATCTTTAAAAAAACAAGAGATGAGTTAAAAACTTTTGAAGAAATGTATATGTTCATCATAAAAAAATCCATTCCGGATGATCAACCTCGACAAAAAGTGGATACGTTAATCCTCCAGTCAATTCATCATTTTCGATGTTCGGCAAATATGGGATCCAGAGTCGCATTGAACTCATTAATGAAATTAGGAAGAACTAGCCATCCGGCGCAATCATTGTCAATCGAACAACTCTATGAATTGGGTGTTGGACTCCCAAAAGAAATTGATAAACAAATTTCCCTTAATGCAATCAGTGAACTAATTAATTGCATCGATGTGGAAACAGACAATGCTGATTTGGTCTGGAGCTATATTGAAAGAGTTATCAATGAAACTCAAGACCTTGGCAAATTGCAGCGTAGTATTGATAAGCTACTACTGATGTCAATGAAGTATAAAAATGCAAAAAGTCTGTTGCTGCATAGCTTTGAAAAGTTAAAGTTAATGGCACCGGACAATCAAGAGGCCGATAGCCTATTGAAGAGTAGTAAAGAAAAGTTACAATCCATGACAAATAAAAATCCAAGAGAAAAACTGTTGTTATAATTTCTTTCATCCTTCCCACGCGTCTCCCCAATCGAGCTTACGAGCTTGGCGGTAGATCTCAGGATGGCGTTTAGAAATCGTTTCTTGTTTGCAAAGGCCCTCAGTGCAAAGGGTTAGGATGACGTGTCCGGAGCGGCGCTGCGGCTCACGCAAAACCCTGGCTTGTGGCAGAAAGCATGGTTTTTTGGTAAAGGCTACATACGAAAATTTCTCATCTTCATAGCCAAGGGTTCCCCCTTTGAGGCGCCGGTGTAGTGAGGTCCTTTCCACTCGGGCAGCAAAGTGGCACCAATCGCCATGCGACATTGGACAGGGCAAATGATTAGGACATGGGGCGATCACATTTGCCTGCTGTGCAATCAGCAGAGAACGGATTGTACGGATCCGTTCAAATCCGACAGGCGTACCCGGTTCGATGATGATTAATAATTTATTTGCTGCCTGCCAACATTTCATAAGGAGTTTTTCGATCAGATCGGCCTTAAGCTCTCCAATCGAATAGGAAAGGATGATTGCATCATGGGGCGTCAGGGAATCGACTTTTTCTAAATCGCTATTGATCCATTGAGCATTGAGGAATGCGTGTGCATCAGTTTTACTATTTGTAATCAACTTCTTGCCTAACTCCATCAGCCATGGATCCCGCTCCATCAAGGTGACCTTTTCGATAGAAGGGAAAAGCTCGCAAGCCGCCCACATTGCCGTTCCCGGGCCCGATCCCAAATCCAGTAAACTTTTGATTTCTATATCAGGTGCCTGCTTTTGTATCGCCTGCCATACTTTAACATTGGCCGCATACGTTGCCGGCATGCGTGTGAGCAGATAAGAGAGCCGTTCTTGATCATCTGTGATCAGCGGTCCGCGCTGTTTTATCCCCCGATAGCGGTCTGTCAAAGATTCCCTCGCCTGCGACAAAACATTAAGCTGTTTATGCTCAACTTCCTGATCGATTGCATACTGTAGATGGTCCGGCAGCTTCATAAATTCTCTTTACAACAAGTTTTAATATAGATATTACCAAAGAAGGGCATTTTAACACTGTTAAATCTATCAGGAGGCATTATGGATCTGGGATTAAAAGGTAAGTTGGCACTGGTCACAGGATCGACAGGCGGGATTGGCTTTTCAATAGCTAAGGTTTTAGCTCAGGAAGGTGTTAATGTCATCATCAATGGACGTTCTAAAGAACGTGTCAATGATGCTATAGCCCAACTAAAAAAAGAAAACGTCAAAGGGGAACTTCTTTCTGCTCCTTATGATCTTTCCACAAAGGATGGTGTGAATGCCATTAGCAAGGCATTTCCTAAAGTCGATATCCTCATCAACAACCTGGGCATCTATGAAATAAAAAAATTTGAAGAAATCTCCGATGAAGATTGGCTCAAAATGTTTGAAGTCAACGTGCTGAGCGGTATTAGATTAAGCAGGTACTATTTCCCTCTGATGCTAAAAAATAATTTGGGAAGGGTCGTCTTTATTTCGAGTGAATCGGCCTTAAATGTGCCCGCTGAAATGATCCACTACGGCATGACTAAAACTGCACAGATTGCAGTGGCGCGAGGTTTGGCTGAATTGACCAAGGGAACCAAGGTCACTGTCAATTCTGTCCTGCCCGGACCCACCTATTCCGAAGGAGTAAAAGAATTCATCGAGTCCATCGCCAAAGAAAAAAAGGTGACCGCCAAGCAAGTCGAAGAGGATTTCTTTAAAACAGTCAGGCCATCTTCTCTTTTACAGCGTTTCGAAACAACAGATGAAGTAGCTGCACTTGTGGCATTTGTTTGCAGTGAACAATCTTCCGCCATTAACGGATCAGCCCTGCGCGTCGAAGGCGGTGTCGTCCGCTCCATTATCTAGGCTCACATGTGTTTGCGAAGCCTTGGAGTGCGGTGCTCTGCACCCCCTTCTAATCGCCGTTTCTAGGTTTAAAGCTTTGAGTTTGGAAACAGCTTGTAGAGCTTATAAAAAGTCTAGGAGCTCATGACGGTATATATTCATTACTCGTAATTTTCGATGTTTTTTCTTTTTTCAAAGGTACTCGGGATAGGAAAATCAAGTAGATCATCAGAAATTCCCTGCTTTTGCTTTCCCAAAAATTCGCTTTTAAATGAATTGACGTCGGCATTCCTATTTGTACCGAGTTCTTTACGTTTTACAAGGATGGCTTCAACAATCTCTTCACTTTCAAAGATAGCTTCCAGGAGTTCTCGTGGTGCTAACCAAACATTAATGGTTTTTGTGGAATCTTTCCTTATATACGTCAAAAATGGCACGTAAGCCTTTTCATTTTTTGAAAGTTCTTCAACCCGTTTTTTATCTTCCTCGTTAACAGCTTTCAAGTCGTCTTTAGAGATAGTTCCTCGCAACATTCTGTAGAACATTTCTTGCAAGTCAAAATCATCCAATTGCAATCGGCTAATATTCTCGATTGTTCTAATTTTATCATCCTCTATAAGTCGATCTGCGCTTGCACGAATACTATCTAACAATTCCTCTGCCACGTTGGGCCTTTTTTGTTCCAGGTCTTTATAGAATTGAGTTTTACCATATAGAATTTTAATGAGATCTAATGTTATCCGGCGAAATTGCTTGTATTTCTCTGTTTCGCCTTCTTTGAGCATTTTTTTATCAATGAAATAGTCAAAACTCAATTGCTGATGGTCAGCATGGCTATCTTTCTTTTTCGCTCTTTGCTGTTTATTGAATGCATATCTTTCCACATTTTCGATGTGTGTTTGATATTGATGCTGCACAAGGATGAAATTTTTAAACCTTTCCAATTTTTCAATCGTAATAACTGAAAGAATTAACAAAAGTGTCAAAACAAAAGGTAAAATATTCATTCTTGTTCTCTTGGAAAATAGACAAAATTCTTGTAAGAAGGAAGCACAAAAGCATAAGTGATCTTTTTGTCAACGACCTTATCTTCCTTTTTACTGAACATAGTGTTCTCATATGAAAATTTCACTGTGATTCTTAGAATTGCGGGCAATTGTTTATATGTTTTTTTCCATTCTTGATGCCATTTATTATTTTCAGGTAATTTCTCTTCAGGATCAACATGCTTGGCAGAAACATTATTTTTCTTATCTTTTTCAGGAGGCATATAAAATTCATATTCAATATTTTTTATATTATTGAGCAAAATCTCTTTATGCATGTGATCTCTAGCATCTTTATCGTAGACCGGCCATGTCACAAGACAAAGAGATTGATTTTCATCAATATAAAGACGCGCTAACAGTTCATCTGATAAGGTTGGATCTCTCTTTACGCCGTTATTAAATGTGAAGACCAGGCTTGGATATTGGCTAAAATTATTGTTTGAAGGGTCTAGATAAAAATAAAATTTTTCATTGTAATAATTATCACTATCCTTAATTAATCTCTGAAAGATGTATGAGAGGCGCGATTCGGCGTAGCGCATCTGGAAGCTTGTGCGCTGCTGATTTTCTGTAAGAAGTTGCAAATCGGAAAGCTGCTTGAAAAAACCAAAAAGAAGCGTCAGCACAATAGATAGCAATGCCAAAGCTGTCATTGTTTCTATCAAGGTCATGTAAAGTTTGCGTTTCGTTTTAATCTTCATCGCCATCACTATCCGAAGATTCATCACTATCTTCACTATCAGAATAAAATTCGTCACTTTCATCAGAATTTGATCCGCTATAATAACTTGAACCACTGCCACTACTTGATCCGGGCTTTTTTGGAGTGCCTTGTGGTGACGCACCGGTAGTTGGCTGTTTGCCTGGATTTTTTGGTGTTTCTAGTTCAGGAGCATCGGGAGTTGTTTTTTTACCTACATCTGGATTGTCTTTGCTTTTTTCTCGTTCTATATAGACAACGTAATCGTATATGGTCTCATTTTTTTCGATATCTTCGATTTCGTGAGATTTTTTTCTTCTCATGGTGATGATGAGATCGGTCAGAATGCTAGGCGCGTCTCTCATTCCCAGATCAGTTTTATGGGAAAAAACATGAAATTTATAAAAGGCGTCATAACCGATTTTGTCGAGTTCACTTTTGATTTCGGGATAGTCGATTTCACCGCTGGCCCCCTCGATGATGTTTTCGAAAGTGATGGGCTGCCTTCTGTAGAGATCTTCGATGATGCGGGCGTGGGTGAGACGGGCGAGGTGGTCGCGCTGATTGATGATGTTGGCTGTGGACTGGCTTCGGTACATGTTGACGTAAATATTTAGGGCAGGGACAGCACACATGATAATCAGGAAGACAGCGATCATCACTTCAAGCAACTGGAAATGTCTTTTATTTTTTTTAATTATGTATTTCATCGTACAATTCATTGGGATAAAGGTGTTCGCTGCTGCGCTCTTCGTCCGCTTTGTTATCTTCTCTAATCTTTCTTATTATGGTGCTGGGGTAACCTGGAAGCCTGATTATAAAGGCATCCTCTTTTTTCTTTTTTTCATCGGGATAGAAAATCAGTTCCCCCTTGCTCATTTTACCCAGGCTGAATAAAAGGAGCAGAGGGCTCGAAGTGTGATTGTCAAAAGCAAACGATCGGATGGCAGGCAGCGAAATTTTTCGTTCTGCCAGCCTGTTCCACTCTTTACTCAAAGGTTTTTCCACATCGAGCCAGCATTCGTACATACTAGATTTATCGTTATAGGCAAGGTGGAATAGGACGTCGGTATCCATGATCAGCATCAGATCTTGCGCCAGCATCAGGGTACTGAGCACCTCTTGGGACTCAGAGAGGAAGCGCTGCTCGTCGTAGGCACCTTTCAGTTTGATACCGGTGACGGTAACAACCAAAGAAAGGATAAAAACGACGACAAGCAGCTCCATCAATGTGAAAAACGATTTTCTTATGGTCTGCATGAAATAGTAGGCTATTGTTTTTCGTCTTTAAACAAACTGCCTTTGCCTTTCTTCTGCATATAAGCTTTATATCTTTCCGATATGATGATGATGTCTCCATCATTGTTCATGTCGACTTGATAATCTCCGCCCCAGCCATCTTTTTCTAATTCTTTGGCATTCTTAACCATTTGCGAACCAGCCAATATGCGTTTCCATTCAGCTGAAACGTTTGTCATTTCATCAGGATTGGTCGCATAGTAGAGTCCGAGAACATCTCTGATCTTATTCATGCCGGCGGTTGTTTTAAACGCTTTGCCTTCTTCAAGGCTTCCGGTGTAGTTGTAAGCGATGACGCCGGTGATCATGGCGATCAGGAACATAACGATCATCATTTCAACGAGGGTGATGAATCTTTTTCTAAGGTTTCTTAAATTCTTCATTTTTTTCTCCTTATCCATTATTTTTCTCTCTGTGGCCTCTGCGGCCTCTGTGGTGTAAATTATACCATAAAGTTCGCACATCTCACAGCGATTTTTTTTATTTACTTTTATCAGTTTGTAGCTTGCGAACCCTTTTAGAGACATTGTAGGATTCATTCACTTTTGTGAATTTCACAATGTCGCTAAAAGGCGGTGCAGAGCACCGCACTCCAAGGCTTCGCAAGCACATTTTTTCTTCCGAATTTCGAATTCCGAATTCCGAATTACTTTTTCTACCCGGTTGAGAAGGAGCTGACGTCGGTTAGCGGTAGGAGGACGGCCAATAATACTGTTCCGATGATGAGTCCCATGACAATCAGGATGATCGGTTGCGCCAGGGCCATCACCCGATCCAGCGTTTTCTCTAAATCTTGTTCATACATATCTGCAATGCGGCTAAGCATAGAAACAGTTGTGCCAGACTCTTCGCCGACAGCTAGCATGCGTGTCACCATCTTGGGGATGAATTTGGAGCGGGCGAGCTCCTGGCTAAGCGAATGTCCTTCGATAATTTTGATTTCGGCGGCTTGAATCTCTTTTTCGAGGGTGGCGTTGTTCATGACACTTCTAGCGATGCGGAGCGATTCGATCATGCTGAGTCCCCCTTCCAGCAAAGTGGATAATGTGCGGCAGAAACGTGTCAGGGCCGCTTGAGCCACGAGTGTTTTTAATAGTGGAACGCGAAGTAGCTTGTCCTGCAGCCAGATTTTCCCTTCCGGCGAACGGATTTTCATGACGCTCCAGACGATCGATCCGATGCCTACCGGCAGATAGAGCCACCAGTAGCCGCGGAAAATATGGCTGAGTCCAAGGACGGCGTTGGTGAAAGAATTGAGTTTGCGGTCTGCAAAGAGGTCTTCCAGCGAAGGAACGACAAATCCCAGGAGGAGTCCGATGATCAGTAGGGCAAACGAGCCAAGGACACCGGGATAGATGAGTGCGGTAGAAATCTGTTTGCGCAGCTTCATCTGCCTATTGAGAAACTGTGAAAGCTTTTCCAGGACAGGACCCAAGACACCGACCGCTTCGCCCGCGGCGACCATGCCGCAGTAGAGCTTATCAAAGCTTTCGGGATAGACCGCCATCGCGTTCGAGAGGGACATACCTGTCTTGATCTGTTCGCAGAGGCTGAGGATGATCCGGTGGTAGGATTCTCCGCGAGAATGCTCTTCCAGGGCTTTCAATCCTTCGTAGAGTGGGACGCCGGCATTGATCAGTTGGGAGAGCTGGATGGTGAAGGTAAGGAGGTTTTCCGATTTCAGGTTTTGCCGTGAGCTGATTTTCTGTTTGGAGTTGATTTTGGTGATCAGGACTCCCTGCTCTCGCAGCTTCATCTTGGCGTCTAGATCCCCTTGGGCATCGATCATTCCCGTGCGGTGTTTTCCTTGCGCATCGACATAGACATATTGAAAAAGCGGCATGACTAACCCTGCTCCTCAATTCCACGTGCAACACGGAGAACTTCTGCAACTGTCGTATCGCCGTTTTTAACCAGTTCAGCACCGTGTCCAAGGAGGCTGACCATCCCCTGCTCGAGGGCAACGCGGCGCATCTCGATAGAGTCAGGACTGGTGACAATCTGTTTTGTGATGGCGTTGCTGACCGGCATAAGCTCGTAGACGCCCTGACGACCCTTAAATCCGGTATTGTAACAGTGGCCGCATCCTTTTCCTTTGTAAAGCAGGCCTTGATTCAAAGTTTCTCGCTTGATGCCGAGACTTTGCAGTTCACGGTCTGTTGGCTGATAGCCAGATTTACATTCGGGACAGATCCGCCTGACGAGTCGCTGGGCGAGGACACCAACAATACAAGAAGAGAGAAGGTAGGGTTCAATGCCCATATCGACTAGACGGGTGATGGCCGAAGGGGCGTCGTTGGTGTGGAGTGTACTTAAGACCAAGTGACCTGTCAAGGCAGCCTGAATAGCGATTTCAGCCGTCTCCTTATCTCGGATCTCACCCACCATGATGACGTCGGGGTCTTGGCGGAGGATGTGGCGCAGACCTGTGGCGAAGTCGAGCTTGATTTTGTGGTGAACACCGATCTGGGCGATCCCTTTCAAGTTATATTCGACCGGATCTTCGATGGTCATGATGTTGATTTCATCATTGGCCATTTCGTAAATGGCGCTATAAAGGGTTGTCGTCTTACCGCTACCGGTTGGACCTGTAACCAAGACAATTCCTTCCGGCAGTGATGTAAGCCTTTTAAACTGTTCCAGGGCTGCCGGAAGCATGCCGATCTTGTCGAAACCGAGAAGGACGTTGCCTTTATCAAGGATACGGAGAACGATACGTTCGCCGCCGGCAATAGGGACGGTGCTGACGCGAAAGTCGATTTCACGTCCACCCATGCGGAGCTTTATTCTTCCGTCCTGGGGAAGCCTATGCTCGGCGATGTCAAGTTTGGCCATGACCTTAACGCGTGTCAGGAGCTGCACCTGGTATTCGAGCGCCGGCGCGTGGCGGTTTTGCAGTACGCCGTCGATACGGTAGCGGACTCGCATGCCCGCTTCGGATGGCTCAAAGTGGATATCAGAGGCACCTTGCTGGATGGCTTCGGTCAGAATTAAGTTTAACAGTTGAACGATCGGTGACTGCTGGCGACCTTGGTCGAGCAAGTCGTAGGTTTCCACTTCGCCGTCGCGACCATCATCTTTTTTATCTATCAGGTTGGCGATCAGCTGTGAGGCGGCGCCATCTTCCGTGTTGTAGCATTCGTGGATAGTGATCAAGATCTTTTCTCGCGGACAGTAAGCAATGTCGATATCGCTTTGCAGCAGGAAACGGAGTTCTTCCAGAGGCGCCATATTTAACGGATCGGCCACCGCCACCAGGACCGAGTTCTCTCTCTCCTCAATAGGAATGATTGCATGTTTTTTAGCGAAGGAATAAGGGACTTGTCGGTACCTTTCCTTGCTGAGTCGAAAAGAGGTCAGATCGGTATAGACCGGGATGCCGAATTCCTCGGCCATCGCAGCAAGCGGATCTCCTTCCAATATTGTTTTTTTTGTATTTGCATTGCCATTACCTGCCGTCATATTCTCCTACCTCGCAGCAGTCTGAGACATAGTAACGTTCATGCGGCCGGCCAAATAAGAGCATCATGCTTCCTTCCATCAGCTTGGTCCTTTCAAAGCGACTCGCCTCTTCCACACATTCGAGGAAGTAGGGCACATCGCCGGGACGCAAACAAAGAAGCTCTTGACGCAGGCACTGAAGCTGCTCTTTGGGGTCTTTTACTATATGGGGAGTAATGAAAATATACATCTCAGAACTTAGATCTTTTTGATTATTAATACTAAATAGTTTGCCAAACCCAGGAATCTCTCCGATAAATGGGATCGCATCGCGATGGTCTGTTGTTGTTTTACGTCTCAGGCCGCCCAAGATGACTGTGTCGCCGTCAGGTATCGAAACCTGATTCTCGATATGGCGTCGGGTCACATCGGGACGAGATGAATTACCGTGCGGGTGGACAGTATCAAAGGTAATGTCGGTTTCAAGGGTCACATAGTCCATCCCATTTTCTTCGCTATATTCATCCCGAATATGAATCGTAGGCTTGATGCTGATGGTTATACCATACTGACCACGTGTGAAGGCATCTTTTAGGGTAACCCCTTTGGCTGTTTCCACTTCAAAGACACCGGTATTGATTGAAAGTTCTTCGTTGATGGCGATTGTGGCAGGGACCTGGTTGAGGGTGAGGATGGATGGATTGGAATTAATCTGTACGTCATCTTGAGCCAGCAAGAAGCGATAGGCCAGGTCGAAAGCCGGTATGCCAGAATCGCTACCTCTACGGCTGAGCATAAATTCAAATACTCCGGAATTAGCTGGAGACTTGTCATGATGGTTGCCACTGATATGGTTGAATACGGCACCGGTGATATTCCTGTTGGAGGCAATATGTTCACCTACTTTCAATAGGTTTAATCCGACCGAATTTTCTCTTGTCAAAACTTTCTCGAAGAGGAGCGTTTCAATCTGCACCATCTTTTTGGGTACGTCGAGCTTGCGCAGCAGGTCTTTGAGCTTGGGCAGAATGTCTGCTTCCACAACCATGACGATAGAACTTGATTTGGGATCGACGATAAAGTTATCGCGCCCTTCGTTGGATTTCTTATTTGTAAAGGACCTTGGCTCAATCGGTTTAGGATTGACGATGTAGCCGCCTTCCTGGTAGTAACCTTCTTCACCGTAAAGCTGAGATGGAGGCTCTTTTTGCGGGGGAGGGGGCAGAGGTATACCTTCAGGTCCATTTTCGATATTCACTTGGGTCTGAATATTTTCTTCCCCTTCCATGCCGGCACCTGTCGCCAACATCAAGGAATAGACGCGATAAAGGACGTCAGCAAGCTCCTCAGGGTCGGAGTGTCTGACAGTATACCAGTGGACCACTTTGTCACGTGCGCCACCGATCTGTCTTTCTACGCTATTGACCACTTCTTCAGCTTTGCGCACCTCATCCCTTGTACCGACAACAAAAAGGGCCTGCGCCATATTTTCCAGGACAACGATCTTCAGTCCGGCAATATCGGAATTGTTGACATTTTTTGCCCCTTTGCCTGTCTCTACGACTATTTCCTGCTTTGCCTGATCGAACATGGTCTCCAGAATTTTAGCCATTTCTGCAGCAGGTGTTTTGTAAACTGTGATTAGGCGGTATTCTTTTTCGCCGCGGTTGGTCGCAATGAAGTCATATAACTTCAACAGGCCGAGGATATCACCTGCTGGCCCTGTCACCAAAATATCCCTTCCAAGCACCTGCAGGGTGGTTGTATTGGGATTAACGAATTTTTGCAGGAAGCTGTAGGTCTTTCTCACTTCCGATGGTTCGGGAGCGATCACATAGCTGACACGGTCCTTGGCGGGAAGAAGCTCCAGGTCCTCGCGCTTGTTGGTAATCATCTTCAAGTTGGAGTTGTTGTCTTTGATAAGGTAGAGTTCACGCAAATAAGGGTTCAGCTGCCTGATGCCGACTCCATTTTGACTAAGGATGAGTTCAAGCATTTCTGTCCAGGATGAGCGTGGAATAGGCAAATTGGAATCGACGCTAACTTTGATGGCGGATACATCATGCGGCACTAAATAGACATAGTCTTGCGATCCGTAATCGATCACCAGCTGTTCAAGGCTAGTTTCAGGAGCATGCCACAGGCCATATCCTTCGGTACGGTTATTCTTTGATGCCATCTGGCGCCACTTGTTTTCCAGGGACATCAGGAAATTTTTACGCTTATTGATCTGATCAAGGAGATGCTTATATTGTTCGGGCGGCGCTCCCCTTTCATGGAGGTCTTCCACCTGGTTATACAAGTCATGGATCTGTACATGCAGTGTGGTAGTATCCTGATTCACCTTAAACAAGAACTGATCTTCCTCCTGGCCAAGATCACTCTCGGAGGTCTTCAGATTTGCTTTTTTCTCTGCAATCGATTGCGCCTTTAACCCGAATTGCAGGGTGCTTGTCAATAATATACAAATCAAAATCAGTTGCTTCGTCATAGTTGATTTAACCTATTGGTTAGGCGTGGTTTTAGGCACTGCAACGCCGGGGCGCGGATGAGAGGGTACTTGAGGTATGGTTGCGGCTGCTTCCGCGTCACTTCTCATGTTTTTAATCTTCTCTCTCAGTGCATCGGCGAGTTCTTTTTCTTTCTCTTTAGTTTCTTTACTTTCTTCCGGTTTGCTGCCCGGTCCAGTATGAGGCTGGAGCGACAGCTCTATCTCCTGGCAATCGCACCGGGAGGGATTGTAAATCATCCCGATCAATACCTGTTTTTCATCTTTACGGCCAAGCTTTTCAAATACAAACAAGCTTCCAGTCGTTTTCCTATTAACATAGTCGTCAATTTCTTCTTCGCTAGACAGCTTCTTCCACCCTTTAGGAGTCAGTAGAAGCCAGTCTGAGGGACTTAAGACTATCCGCTCATTATTAATTTCAAAAACGCATTGAGTCTTAGTGCGTGCTCCCACAAACTTAAACACATTGTGAATGTTATGGACGCCTGCAATCATGGTCGGTTCTGTGGACTTAAGCATATTTAATGCAATTTTGCCTTTCCCGTCCATATCCCATAACTCAAAAGACATTAACCGTTCTTCCATTTTTTTGGCGACTAGTAAAGGATATTTTTGACTCCCGACTCCCGGTTGTACCGCTTTCCACTTGCTCGCTTCACTGTCCCAAATCAAACAATCGCCCACTTCAACAAAGACCGAATAGACATCGTCCCCTTCGCCAAAATCGATCCGCTGCTTGCCAGTTGCATGGGCGTACTGTTCGCCTCCATGGTTTTCCAAAAATTTGTCGGGTCCATGCCACTTGGCCCGCATGCGCGCCAAGAGTGTACCATCAACCCGAAATGTACCAAGTTCCCAATTGACTCCTGCATAGCGAATAAATTCTTTTTCTGTCAGTTTAAACTCTGCATTGCTCTTAGGCTCAGTGATAACCTCTCCCTTGTCATTTTCCATGAATACATTGATAAGAATTTCGGTTGAAGCCTCTGCAGGTTTAGCCTCAATCCATAAAGATGTTTTACCATTGTTCGGACTCAACACATACTTGCTTGCCCCCGATTTCTTGTCGAAGACTAGATAAAGACGGTCTCCAGGGGCAATGGATGCGATCGTTTTATTGCCGCTCACAGAGAAGTGGTAACTGGTATTTGCTAGTTGGGCATCAGGCCTGCCGTTCTTACCGTAATAGATTAGCTGGTTTTTGAGATCGGGAATCTGCAGGGTCGGGGGAGCACTCTGTAGGGCCAGCAGGGACTGGTCTATATTTTTATAAGCGTCAGCATCCAGCTCGAAAGCGCTCTTAGGCAGGCGGTTCGGCTTGAGCTTAAGGTCGCCCTGAACAATCTCTTCAGAACGGTTAACCCATAAAAACCCTGTCGCAACTAATAATAAGACTATCAGTGCTGCAATTGCATAGTTAGTCCAGCGTAGCCATTGACTTATCATAAGATCCAAAATTACAATTAATTAAGTAGTAATCAAAATATTACCATTAATAAGAAATAACTACAAGGAGAATAAAGAGGAAGGATGAAGGATGAGGGGGAATTTCATCCTTCTTCCTTCAAAAAAAAGGGTTGCAACATTGGTTAAAGAAATATATAAAGAAAAGTATTCAAAAAATCCTTAATTATAAGGGGGAATTACATGAATCCTAATGAACCAAAAAAACCGTCGGTCCCACCTAGATCAAACCGCAGTGAAAGCGACTTTTTTTCAAAAAAAGGAAATGAACCAAGGGTGCCGCCAGGAAATCCCAATAGCGAAGAGAGAAATGCCAAAAGGCTGGATACTTTGTATGGCCACGGCACCCCTACTCAAGAACAAATTATCGTCTATATCATCTTGGTAATCGGGTTGATTGCCGTCTTTATCAATCCTCTAGTAGGCGGATTGATCATTGGAGCAGTTGTCGGATACCATTTTTCTTCAGATATCATCTATTTCTTGAGAAATGTAGGAAAACTTTTCAATAACTATGACCCATTAAGCTATATCATTATTGCTGCGCTTTTGATCGGCGTTTTTGTAGTAGCGCCGGGATTCTTCATCGGTGCCGTCATCGTAGCGTTAATAAAGCATATCTTATTTTACAGTAATGAAACTGCTTAAATAAGATTATAGGGCGGCAAATGTCTGTAGCGACTTATACTGCGGGGCGTTAAAAACCCCGTGGCGTAAGCCCCAGGAATAGTATATGAATAAGAATCAGAGGCTTCTTTGTATTTTATCACTTTTTTCTTGTCAAAGAAGTAGTAAAAATGTGAAAATCAGGATAAATAGTCCTGATTTGCACACTTTTGAGGCGCTATGTTTAAAAGAATTATGCAACGCGAGCTCGAAAGAGCAGCAAAACAGCTTCCTATTGTTACAATCCTCGGACCCAGGCAATCGGGAAAGACAACACTTGTTAGGCAGACATTTCCGAACAAGCCCTATGTTAACATGGAATTGCTTCATTTAAGGGATCTTGCAAAAAATGATCCTGTTGCTTTTTTGGAAAGATATCCCGAAGGTGCAATTTTTGATGAAATCCAGGAAGTTCCTTCATTGCTCTCTTATATACAGGTGCGAGTGGATGAAAATCAGAAAAAGGGCGAATTCATCCTTACCGGAAGCCATCAAGTAGAACTCAATGAGGCCATTTCACAATCTCTTGCCGGTAGAACAGAAATACTGCATTTGCTGCCTCTTAGTCTTGAGGAGCTCAGTTTGGCAGGAGTTGAAAAGCCATTAGATACTTTGCTTTATGAAGGATTTTATCCGCGCATACATCTCGATCAATTGAATCCAACGAAAACCTATGCAAGTTATATACAAACTTACATAGAACGGGATATACGCAAATTGTTGAAGGTGCATGATCTTGATCTATTCCAGAAATTTTTGAAGCTCTGCGCTTCTCGGGTTGGCCAAATTCTTAATAAAGATGGACTTGCAGGTGATGTGGGAGTGTCTTCAAGAACCATTGGACACTGGCTTTCCATTTTGGAATCCTGTTACATCATCTACAGGCTTTCTCCTTATTTCGAAAATTTTGGAAAACGTGTCGTGAAGTCGCCGAAAATTTATTTTTGTGATGTCGGGCTGGTGGCTTATTTATTAGGTATTGAGACAGTCGAACAGATGGCGCGGGATCCACTTAAGGGAAATCTATTCGAAAATCTGGTTGTAAACGAGCTGATGAAAGCCCGATATAATCGGGGGTTGGATCCGCATCTTTATTTTTATCAGGTCGCCGGACGCAACGAAATAGACTTAATCTATCAAAGAGGTCATGAATTAGTTCCTATCGAAATCAAGTCTGCCAGAACGTTCAATTCCTCCTTTCTCACAGGAATAAAAAGTTTCAAAAAAATCGCGCCGGATAGGTATACAGACCCCTATCTTGTCTATAGCGGAGATGAAGAAATGAAGTTAGGTGACATTCAGCTAATAAATTATAGGAATTCCGCAAGGATTGTCGAACAAGTTTAACCTAGAAACGGCGATTGGAAGGGGGATGCCAGACGCAAGATTTTGGTTCAGAACGCGTTGAGGCGAAGGGGGGCATACCCAAACGGGTAAGCCCCCCTTCGCCTCAACGCGTTCTGAATCAAAAGATTGCATCTGGCACCCCCTTCCAATCGCCGTTTCTAGGTTTAAAAATCAAAAGGAGTGATGCATGTTAAGGGAGCATTTTTATTTTTTCGATAAATTAAAAAATCTTTATCCAAAGTCAAAATTTTAGCAGTATCATAAATTTCCGCCATTCTTACTAAACAGGCATCTGCTAAAGACATAGGGACATCTTTATATTTGTGAATGAGTTGTTTAAGAATTTTTGCTTCGACATTAAGATTAAATTCGGTTTGGATTAAATTTCTCTCGATCATCTCTAAAATGTTCTCACGTCCTTGAGAAATGTTCCGAGTCAAAAAACAGGCTTCGGAAATAACCGCCTGACAAGTTAATAAAGGAGAGACAATTTCTTGAAAGCGGCTTTTTGCCCATCCATGGTATTTATCACTATGATTCAAATAAGCAACTAAAGGACCGGTATCTAAAATGATCAAATTAGTCATTGACCATATCCCTCTAAATAAGCTGGATTTTGAGATAAATCTTCCGGTCCACGAAGCGATCCACACAAATCTTTGGATAAAGAATATATACTTACTTGAGGGGTTATTCCCCTTTGAAATAAATAAAATTCTAATGCTTGGCGAAGAAGATCTGATTTAGGTATTTTTCTTAGCTTGGACTCTCCATTCAACTTTTTAGCTAATTTTTCAGGACACTTAAAACTAATTGTCTCCATAAAAACCTCTTCGGTATTACCATCTATCCTAAATGGTATTACAAAATTATATTCTTGTCAAGTTATTGTTTCCTCTTTCAGCAATTCGGACTTAGGGGGAAATTAGCGAAATTCTTCTTTTTCCCTAGCCCGAGTTTACAAGTTAATGACGAGTGTCACCCTTAAATCGTTGAGACTTATTTTTTTAAGATCAATTTTTTGTATCCACTAAACACTATCAAAAGTCGCTGTAGATAGGTCTAGAGCATCCATCAACTCATCATGAATTTCTGGGGCCCTTGTCAATAGTTTATGATCGGGGTCACCCGCACAGCTCGATTTTTTGCTGGAATGAACAGACTGGAACAGCAAGAAATTCAACAAGCCCTCACGCCTCACTTTACCACTGTAGCTAATGAAATTCGCTCATTAAAAGAACGCAAATATGCTCACATCAGACAAGAAATATTTTAAACAATCAGTTCAGAAAAAGAAGTCCCTGAAATAAGACCTTCAATAAATTTAAAGTGTTTATCATACGAGCAAAGAACGGAGCCATTCTCGAGTGCTTGTGCGGCGATCCACATGTCATTAGAAGGAATAGGTTTTCCTTTGTTTCTTAAAGAAGAGTAAATTTGACTATAAAAATTTGCAGTATCAGGAGTAATTGAAAATAATCTGATTCTTGAAGATTGCAAAAATTGCTTTAGCTCATCCCGATTTTTTTTTATTTTGTTTCCATATTCAAATCCACTTAAGAGTTCTCCTAGGACGACTGGACTAATTGCCAGAGTTTCTGCGTATTGTATGATCTCTAGGATTGAAGTATCACCACGCTTAAATGCAACGTAAGCATTGGTATCAATTAAAATAGGCCTCACTTCCACATCTCCTTATCTATTTGCTCGAAAGCTTGAGTGTTTTCCTTGAATAATTTCTCTTCCGGCGCAGACCAGGAGCCTGAAAGATGATCCAAATCGTGATGTGAGAGTTTATCACATGTAAATCCAAGTCCGCCTTCGATTATTTTTAATACTAAAGTGTTAACGCTTGTATGCATTCTTTTGGCCTCTCGTTTCAATAAAATCATGACTTCAGCGGATATTCCCCGCAGATTAAAGTTTGATGTAGACATAATTTACCTCCAAGTGATCATACCATTATGATATCATTATATGGTATTAAAATCAAGGAGATCTCCTCTCCCTGAGATTCGGAGTAGGTACTTATCGTCATTATAACCGCGGAGCCGCAGAGATCGCTGAGCAAACGCAGAGAGTTTTTTCTACGATCAAAATCTCTCTGCGCTTGCTCAGCGATCTCTGCGGCTCCGCGGTAAAATCTTCTATACAACTTTCTAGCCAACCCTTACTAGAGCCACTTTCCTATACCCAAACGGTATCTCTGACATCTCGTTCCTAATCCGAATCTCAGTCCTTAACTTTGCTGCTTGAAATAGATTGCGCCTTGGGTTATCCTCTCCCTCTTTACTCAAGATGTAATTATTTATGCGACAAAGATCCTTCCTAATTCTCTTATTCCTTTGGATCATCCCTTTTGCCGGCCAAGCCTTTCTTTTAGATGATGGGAAGTCCAGTCTTATGAAAGACTTGCTGATTGTCGATTACTGGAACCAGAAGTTAAATGAAAGGTATCCCGTCTATTTCAACAACCTTTTGCAGGGCGGCTATATCAATATGCCGTCGGCAAGGATGAGCCGGGAAGGTGAGATTGGGCTTGGCTATTCAGAATTCCCCCCTTACCAATCATATAATTTGCGAATACAGCTGGTCGACTTCCTGGAAGTTTCAGGTAATTACCGCATCTTTGTAGGGGTCGATGATCCGGTGTTGACTCAATTCGGCTATGGTGACTATTCCGACAAAGGGGCCAACGTCAAACTATCATTATTTAGTCCCGAGGCCACCCATTACCGCCTTCCCGGATTGGCCGTTGGCCTTGAGGACTTTATAGGTACCAGCTCATTTAAGGCAGGATATATCGTTGCAACCCAGGTTTTCCTTGACTACAACCTGGAGTTAAGCCTTGGCTATGGCTTCAACAGGATGGGGGGCCTTTTTGGAGGTATGCATTGGGTGCCGTTCCGGACAAACGAATCCAAATACCTTAAAGGGCTGGCATTTGTGATGGAATACGATTCAATCCGTTATAAAGATGAAAGATGGGAGCCCCACCCGCAGGGACGGATGAAAAGAACTGGTTTAAATATTGGTGTTAAGTACCGTGCTCTGGATTTCGTTGATTTGTCATTGTCCTATATTAGGGGTGATGCCGTTGCCTTTAACGCATCGATCTTCTACGACTTTGGCTCGACGAAAGGGGTCATTCCCAAAATTGAGGATCCACTCCCCTATAAAGCTCCGGTTAACAACGAAGAAATCGGCCCCTTGAGGCCTGATGATGTGATGGTACAGGATTTTGCTTATGCATTCCTCAACCAGGGGTTGGCATTAAAAGACGCCTGGCTTTCGCGCGACAGCTGCTGCAAGACGACGCTCCGCTTTTCGGTGATTAACATGATCTATCGCCAGGAAGAGCGCCTGAGGGAAAGGCTAGATGCTATTTTAGCGGCCTTGGCCCCGTCTGATGTCGATGAGATCATCGTTGTAATCGACGCCATCGCGTTGCCTGTCCAGGAGTATCGTTTTGACATGGCACACCTGCGCAGCTATGTGAATGACGATATCGGCAGCTATGAGCTGGCCATCCTCACTCCACTAGAAGAGGTCTCTTATCCCAATCCTTTCGAGTCGGCCCATCTTTTTCATCGGGCGAACGACCTGTACAATTTCGAACTGTTGCCAAAGACCAATACTGTCTTCGGCAGCGCGGGAGGCAAATTCAAGTACGCCCTTGGTCTCTCAGCCAATGTAAACGGTTTTTTGTGGGGTGACCTCTACTACACGTTCAGCTTGGGATATTATGCGATTTCAAATATCAAACATGTTGCAGACTATGACCGACTCAATCCCTCGCAGATCATTAACGTCCGCAGCGACATCATCAATTATTTCAAGATTGGTCAAGTCACCGTCGATGAGGCCTATCTTGAAAGGATCTGGAATGTAGGCAAGGGCTGGTATACTAAAGTAGCTTTAGGTTTGTTCGAACCGGAATATGGAGGCGTGATGACCGAGGTACTTTATTATCCCGTCACATCAGCCTGGGCTGTCAGCGCAGAATTTGCCCTCGTGAAGAAACGTCAGACTATGGGCTTAGGCTTCACTAATAAAATTCGCCGCTTTAAAGGGCTGACGCCCCACTTTTATAAATACACCGGATCGCAATATTTCCTAAACTTGTATTATGATTGGGAAAAAACCGGATTGAATTTTAAATTCGGCCTGGGTAAATTTCTGGCTAACGACTATGGTTTTAAAACAGAGATATCACGCTATTTTCCCAGTGGACTGCAAATTGGTTTCTGGTACACCTATACAAATGGCCATGACAAGATCAACGGAAATATCTACCACGACAAAGGGGTGTTCTTCTCAATGCCGCTTGACATCTTCTATACCTATAGCAGCCGCACGCGCTGGGGTTATGGCATGTCCGCCTGGCTGAGAGACGTTGGTGTCACCGCCGCCACCGGCTGCCAACTCTACAACTTGATCAATCAGCAAAGACAGTAAGGGACTGGTAGATTCATGCCCGGAATAGGCGGATTGGAAGATGTTTTGCGTAATTTTGAAAATCGGCATCTAGAGTAAAAATGCTTAATTGAAAGCGTTCTGCAGCAGCACAAATAACAAAATCTACATGATTGCCTTGAATCCCTTTTTTACGACAGATATTGAACATTTCTGCAGCTCGCTCATAATCCGGTGTAGCCAACGTCAGATCTTCAAATGATTGTAAAATCTCGCGTAATTTGAGAAACTGGCCTTTATTAGTGATTCCGGAAAGAATTTCCTGTCTAATTGGACCGATCATCTTCACTCTGAATTCTTCAATAAGGTCTTCAACAACTTTTCGAATTTCCTCATTTTGAATCAGCGCTTTATTTCTTTGTAGAACTAATGACCATATGCTAGTATCAATTAGAACATTCATCGTTTTTTCCTTGCCGATTTATGATCATAATCATTGACATAGTCCACTTTACCAAAAAATCCCACCAAATTCAGTTGTTTGTGCCGCATCAC
>Ga0207010_1054_pt1 | contig 24412 bp, 21 predicted proteins | sample Alteio_BWMinCont_82_FD_153465 | JGI IMG/M metagenome (GOLD analysis project Ga0207010, IMG submission 153465) | Enriched cells from forest soil in Barre Woods Harvard Forest LTER site, Petersham, Massachusetts, United States -... | ecosystem: Environmental > Terrestrial > Soil > Temperate forest >...
TTTATATATACAAAGGATTATAATTAATATGTTAGAAAAAGACTTTAAAATAAGTAGAAATATTAGTGAAAAAATATATAAAAAACACAATGTTATAGAAGAAGAAGTCTATGAGTGTTTTTTAAATCGTGATGGAAGCCTACTAAAAGATAGTAGGCTTAACCATAGAACTGATCCACCAACAATGTGGTTTATTGCTAGGACAGATCATAATAGATTATTAAAAATAGTTTTTATTGAGTTTTCTGATGGCAGGTATGAGATAAAAACAGCATATGAACCAAATGAAGAAGAGGTGAAAATTTATGAGCGATATGCATAAAAAAAATCCAGAAGAGGCTTGGGATAATCGCGATTTAGGCGCAACTGAAGAATTTGTCCGTAAAGTATCGAAAGATCGCGAGAAAGCGCTTGATGAAAAATTAGGATTACAAATTATATCTGTTCGATTACAAAAGAGTTTGATTAATGATTTGAAGAAATTAGCAGGAGAGAATGGATTAGGATATCAACCTTATTTAAGACAAGTATTAACAAAACATGTGCGTGATGAAAAGAACAAAGGTGATAAACATTTTAATTTAGGTAATAACGCTTTAAAGTAAGGGTTTTGCGTAGTATCTCTCTTGTTATAAGGGCGCTATAATAAAAAGAAAGCTATTAAGGAATTTCCTATGGCGCTTAAAATAGTTTGCCAGTTTGGAATTCTGCTACTTTCTGCATTTTTGATTGTTCTACCAGCACGTGCAGAAAATCCTTTTGGTCAATTTATATCAATTAATACGTATTTTAGCTGTGTTTCAGGCAGTCCAAGCTGGCTGCTTATTTTAAGAGATATTGATACAGGCCAGGTATTACCTTATTTGTACGATATACATAATGAAAATAATGCGTGGCTTGCATTGACTTATGGCAGTGCTTATCAAATAACCGTTTCAACATTAACCTTTGGGCCTTTTGCTATTTTGCATAATTTCTGCGGATTAGAAAATTTAGTTTTACGCAATACTTCTCTTTCTATTCGGTTAACGGGCGCATTAACGCCTAATAGGGCGGGCTTTCAATGTGTTAGATTACCTTTTAGCAATATGCCTTTTACCATTGTTAATGCGTCCTAAGAGTTAAAATTAAAATTAGGATATTAAAATGAAAATGGATACGATTTTGCAAGCAATTGGCAATACACCACTTGTACGTTTTCAACGTATTGGCAAAGAATTACCTTGTGAACTCTATGGAAAATGCGAATTTTTAAATCCAGGAGGATCTGTTAAAGATCGTATTGCTGTTTATATGGTGAATGAAGCTGAAAAAGCAGGAAAAATTAAACCTGGTGATACTTTAATTGAAGCAACTTCTGGTAATACGGGCATTGGTATTGCCTTAGTCGGTGCTATCAAAGGCTATAAAGTTATTATTACTATGCCTGACAAAATGAGCCGTGAAAAAGAAGTCGTGCTAGAAGCTTTAGGCGCTACTATATATCGAACACCTACTGATGCTGCGTTTGATAGTCCAGAAAGTCATCTTTCGCTGGCAAAAAGATTACAAATAGAAATACCTAATTCTTATATTTTAGATCAATATAGCAATCCAAATAATCCAGATATTCATGAAAAACAAACTGCTCAAGAAATACTAAAAGACGCAGGTGATGAGCTTGCAATGGTCGTTATCAGTGTTGGCACTGGTGGGACTATCACAGGCGTTGCAAGAGCTTTGAAAGCAATTAATCCTGCTATTCAAATTATTGGCGTTGATCCTTATGGGTCAATTCTAGGAGGCGGCAGTGACGTGCATTCTTATTTAGTAGAAGGCATTGGTTATGATTTTATCCCAGATGTGCTAGATAATAATTTAGTTGATCACTATATCAAAGTAAATGACCAAGATTCTTTTTTAATGGCTAGAAGAATCATCAAAGAAGAAGGATTATTAGTCGGCGGTTCTTCAGGCGCTACTGTTTTTGCCGCTTTAACAGCTGCAAAAAATTTAAAAAAAAACCAAAAATGCGTGATGATATTACCAGATGGTATTCGAAATTATTTAAGTAAGTTTGCTGATAATACCTGGATGAGAGAAAAAGGATTTCTAAAATGAACCATAAAAATCAACTCGCAACACGCGCCATCCATGTTGGCCAAGCCCCGGATAAACTAACAGGTGCCGTTATTCCACCTATTTATTTATCATCGACGTTTGCACAGATAAGTCCTGGTGTGCACAGTGGATATGAATATTCAAGAACCAATAATCCAACACGTGAATCGTATGAACGATGTGTTGCTGATTTAGAATCAGGTACAAAAGGATTTGCATTTGCCTCTGGAATGGCAGCTTCTGCTGCGATTTTAGAATTATTACAGCCAGGCGATCATATTATTGCAACGCATGATCTTTATGGCGGAACGTATCGCTTATTTGAAAAAGTAAGAAGAAAATCAGCAGGATTAGATATTTCATTTGTTGATTTCTCAGATCCAAGTATTTTTTTAAAAGCATTACGAAAAAATACTCGATTAATTTGGCTTGAAACGCCGACTAATCCATTATTAAATTTAGTTGATCTAAAAAAAGTAATAACAATTGCCAAAAAACACCAACTGATTTCTGTTGTTGATAATACTTTTGCAACCCCTATTATTCAGCGTCCGCTTGAATATGGTTTTGATCTTGTAACCCATTCTGCCACTAAATATTTAAATGGCCATTCAGATGTAGTGGGTGGTATGGTCATTGTAGGAGAAAATCAACAATTAGCAGAACAAATGGCTTTTTTGCAAAATTCGGTGGGTGCAATTGCAAGTCCTTTTGATAGTTTTTTAGCTTTGCGAGGGGTTAAAACTTTATCGCTTAGAATGCAACGTCATTCAGAAAATGCTTTAATCTTAGCAGAATGGCTGCAAAAACAAGCTGCTATTGATAAAGTTATTTATCCTGGATTAAAAAGTCATCCGCAACATGATTTAGCAAAATTACAAATGCAGCCTTTTTATGGCGGGATGATTTCTATGTATATTAAAGGCAATTTAGCGCAAACTATCGCAGTACTAGAACGTTTTAAAATATTTACTTTAGCAGAAAGTTTGGGCGGAGTTGAAAGTTTAGTGGAACACCCCGCACTGATGACGCATGCGGGTATTCCAAAAGAAATAAGAGAAAAAATAGGGATTACAGATAATTTAATTCGGTTGTCAGTTGGGATTGAGGCAGTGATTGATTTACAACAGGATTTGCAAGCGGCGTTAAGCTTAATTTGAATCTATAATGCAATAGCCAAATTGCCGCGATTATACTGCTGGGGGCTACAATTAAGGGCAATAGGGGATGTAGGCTCATCAAGTAGCCGCCAAGTATTCCAGTCATTCCCCAAGCAAATGAGACTATAATAAAACAAATACCCATTACTTTTCCTTGATCAAGCGATTCTGTCGCGTTGGAATAAAGAGCGGTTAAGCAGCTATAAATAAGCACATCTCCTCCAGCAATGGGAATAGCTGCAAGACAAATAGCGAGATGAAATTTTAATAAACAAGAAACAAAAGTAAAAAGTATTCCTGTTAATACTAAATAAATAGAAAATATTAGTATTTGCGATGGAGACATCAATCGTTCTAAGACACGAATGCCAAACCCTGTAATGAGTGTTAACCAAAGCGCAATGCAACCAACAAAAAGCCCTAATTCTTTGGCATTAAAATGCAAAGTGGTTTTTAAAATAGGCGGCATAAATTGATAGTACATACTCCAGCTTATTTGGCTTAATAATAAGATCAACGAGATGCGTAAAATAGTTTTATTTAAAATGATATTTTTGATACGTCGCACATGCTCGATTTTAGGTAATTTAATAGAGTGTGCTTCAGTAAATGTTTCTTTAAAAAAGCAAAGAGTGATTAAAAAACTAATTATTGCAAAAATAGCCGCAATTAAAAAAGGCAGTGAAAAATTATAGCGATTAACAAAAAAAGGATTCGCTAAAAACCCTCCGGCGATAGGTCCAATAAAAGCGCCGATTGAAATAGCTGTTTGCAAGTATCCCATCCATAATAATTTTTTATGAGGGAGACTCATATCGCCAATGATTGCTTGCGCAATAGGATTTATTCTTGAAAAAACGCCCTGGATAATGCGGCTAATAATAATTAAGCTTAACAATCCCCATAAAATACCGCAGGCAGAAGTTATTGCAAATAAAAAAGCCCCCAGCGTGCCAACTAATAATATTTTTTTCCGTCCAAAAGCGTCTGACAGTAAACTTAAAATAGGTGTTAAAATTAAGTTAATAATATAAGGGATAGATACGCACAAACCATACCACATACTGCGTGTTGCAAGCGAAATATTAGCTGCAAAAATATGACTATGCGGATCAAAAAATAACAGAGTTAATACAGGGAAAGTCATGCTTAAACAAGTTTGATCAAAAAGCATAATCCACAGTAAAGGAGAAATTGATTTTTTTTGTTTCATTTTTTAAACCAAATTTAATATATTACTCATCGTGATCAATTGTCCGGCCTTTTCGCTTTTTTTCAGGTAGTTTCAATTCTTTTTGCGGAAAAAGTTTTTCTCTCAGCCAATTTAGCACAAATAAAACTAACCCTACTAGTGCGCCAAAAATCAGTAAATAAGAAAAAATAATAAATCCAACCACTAACAAGACAATAAAAATTCCGAGAAAAATAAATGGAATAATTCTTTGCATTAAAATGCTTCCCAAAAAGTTTGAATAGGCGCTGGATGATTTGGATTATCCCGGTCGAAATAAATTTTATCGTATTTTTGCACTTCTTTTTCTTGAGAAGTCGATAAAACAGGATGTTTTGCATCAAATTTTTGCAAAAACTGATCAATCTCGCTCACAAAATGCATGAGCTTAGGGTATTTACTCATATAAACTACTCCCATGAATAGAGTAGGATTGTAACATGGTTTAAGCAAAATATCGCCTGAATTTGAACAAAATTGTATCTTTTTAGTAGGCAATGTATAGTGAATTCTAAATAAGTAATAGGGAAAAAATATGAGAGGTTGGCTTAAGCTGGGTATTTTATTGATAATATGTATTGCAAGCCAAATCATATTTGCTGGTAAAACTAAAACGCTAAAATCTGCGACTTATAGTTCAGAAAATCTTATTCAAGAACTCAATCGAATTGTTAAAGAACAAGGTCAGGATGCTGCTATCAGCATTCAAATCAAGTCAATGAAATATGGTGATACGTTATATGCTAAAAATGCGTATTCGCTCTTAACTCCGGCTAGTATTTTAAAAATTTTAACAGCTGAATCGGCTTTGTTATATTTAGGGTTAGAATATAAATTCCCAACGACTTTAATGACCGATGCAACGGCTATGAATAATGGTTTAATTAAAGGAAATTTATATTTTATTCTAACAGGTGATCCTACTTTAACATTTACCGATTTAACAGATTTAATGACCGCTTTAAAATCGCAAGATATAAGAGGAATAACTGGAAATGTTTTTATTGATACGTCTGCCTATGACAATCATAATTTAGGACCTGGTTGGATATGGGATGATACCCGTTATTGTTATTCTGCACCGATTAGTGCGAGTATTATCAATCATAATTGCTTATTTTTTAAAATTACGCCGGGTAAAAAACCAGGTCAAACAGCGACTATTTTACCGAATACGCATTATTATTATGGAACCATTCAAAATGAAGTTATCACAAAAGCTTCCAAAGCGCGTTCATGTAATATTCAGCTAGGACAGAATCAAAATGCAATTGAACTGAAAGGCTGTATGCCTAAAGGTAATTACGCGTGGGGGATGAGTGTAGTTATTTCAAATATCAAAGAATATAATCAATCGTTATTAACATATTTATTTAAGCATTCTAATTTTAAAGTGGCGGGGCATATTAGTGAAGGAAATGCGCCGACACATTTATATTCTATTGCGATCCATGAATCAAAGCCTTTGACTACTTTAATTAAAGAAATGTTAAAAAAATCCGATAATTTAATTGCCGGTTCGCTTTTTAAAAAAATGGGCGAATTTTATGCGCGTCAACCTGGGAGTTGGAAAAATGGTGGAGATGCAGTTAAACAAATTTTAATTCAAGAAGCATCGGTTAATGCTAATAATATGATTTTGATTGATGGTTCAGGCTTATCACGAAAAAATCAAGTTACTGCTGCGCAATTAATTCAGGTATTAGATTTTGCTTTTCACGATAACCGTACACATGATGCATTTATTTCTGCGTTACCTATTGCAGGTATTGATGGCACTTTAAAACATCGACTAGGTAATCTAACACGTAAAGTCCATGCAAAAACGGGCACGATGGCCGCATCAGGGGTTGTATCATTGGCAGGTTATGTGACGACTAATAAACAAAAAGAGCCGTTAGCGTTTGTGATCATGGTTAATGGACGACCTGGCAGTGTATGGAAATATCGAGAAATGGAAGATAAAATTGTAACAGCGCTTGCAAATTTTACGCGGTCTTGAAGAAAATTTATCTTTTAATGATAAAGACATTCAAATGCAAGATACCTATTATCATTGAGGAGAATTATGACTAAGCAACATTATCTTAGAACCTTCAAAGTCTTCCGTAAGCAGTATCTGATAAATCTTTGAACAGGTTCTAAGAAGAGATGCGGCATAGAATTTTAAAAATATTTTCTAAAAAAAATAGCGCTCAGTAATCCTATACTTAACCCTAATATAAAATAATATAAATTATTTGATTTTTTTATTATTTTTTCTGGGGGATTAGCTGTTTGTCGATCTAGATTATTTTTTAATGTTTCATAAATCAATCCAGGTAGTTCGGGTAATTTTTCACTCCAAAAAGGAATATTTTCACGCATCCGTCTTAAAAACGCACGTGGTCCGACTTGATGTTTTAACCATTTTTCTAAAAAAGGCTGTGCATTGGTCCATAAATCTAAATCAGGATAAATTTGTCTACCAACACCCTCAATGTTTAATAAAGTTTTTTGTAACAAAATAAGTTGCGGTTGAATATTAATTTGATAACGACGTGCGGTTTGAAATAAACGTAATAATAATTGACCAAAAGAAATATCTTTTAAAGGTTTTTCAAAAATAGGTTCACAAACAGCACGAATATCTCCTTCAAATTGATCGATACGCGTACCTTTTGGTAACCAGCCGGAGGCCACATGTAATTCGGCTACACGTTGATAATCTCGCTTAAAGAAAGCCAGCATATTTTCAGCTAAATAACGTTGATCTTCAGTATTGAGCGAACCCATAATCCCAAAATCAACTGCAATATATTGCGGTTGATCTAATAAAAATTCATTAACAAAAATATTACCAGGATGCATGTCTGCATGAAAAAAACTATCACGAAAAACTTGGGTAAAGAAAATATTAACGCCCATTTCAGCTAGTTTTTTCATATTAAAGCCCTTTTCTTTTAAGGCAGAAATATTATGCACTGGGATGCCATGAATTCTTTCCATTACTAAGACATTTTCGCGACAATAAGGCCAATGAATAGTAGGAATATATAATTCAGTCGATGTTTGAAAATTACGTTTTAATTGTGAAGCATTTGCTCCTTCGCGCATGAGATCTAATTCGTCATACAAAGTACGTGCTATTTCTGCCACAATATCTTTTGGTTTTAAATTACGACCTTTTTCAAAATACTTTTCAGTAAAATGCGCAAGTGTTTGTAACAGATCTAAATCACGATCGATGATTTTTTTAATTTGGGGTCTTAATACTTTAACCACCACTTCATCATGATTTAATAAAGTAGCTGCATGTACTTGTGCAATAGAAGCTGAGGCCAGTGGTTTTAAATCAAATGTATCAAAAATAGTATCAAGAGGAAATTTTAGCGATTTTTCTATAATTTTTTTGGCAAGACGTCCAGAAAAAGGAGGTACTCGGTCTTGTAATTTTTCTAATTCATCTGCAATATCATCTGGTAATAAATCACGGCGTGTGGAAATAACCTGTCCTGCTTTAATAAAAATAGGGCCTAAAGCAATGATTGCCAGTCTAATCCGTTCACCGCGAGATAATTTATTTTTTAACAACCAATACCAGGGGTTCAAATAACTTAAAAAACGTAGTGGATAAAATAAGGGGATTGCAAAAATAATTTCATCTAAATTATAGCGAATTAACACAGCATTAATACGTATTAATCGAAACAATCGGGTAATAACATTCACAGGTTAGCTCTCTTTATGATTCTCTTTATGATAAGTATGAAGCAAGTGTTTGATTTTGGCCGCTAATCGATCGGTGTCTAAACGCAAGGCATCAATATCTGCAAAAAAGTCTGCACATTCTGCAGGTGGCGGAAAGAAATTCACTTCTTCATGAATATAATCATTTAGTTGTTGTAGTAAGGATCCAAAAAATCGTTTTCTAAATTTTTTTATTTTTCGAGTAAAATTACCTATTTGATAAGCAGCGGCATCATTTGTCCAGTGTGATATATATTCTTCCCAGTCAATATCCATTGCATCAAATAAATCTATGACAGCTTGAGCTAATAAAGTATCGCCAGTAATATGTAAGTCTTGGAATAATTGGCTACGATTTTTAGTTAATGATAAATGTATAAATAAAATAGGCGTTCCTTTGATTGTTACATTTGGCACTAAAAAATCAGTGGTTTTAATGCTTATTTTATTATTAAAAAAATATAATTGAAAATTTTGTGATAGACCGTCTAATTCAATTTGTATAGTTTTATGCGTTAATTTTTTCAGTCGATCTTGTGATTCTGGGTCGAGTGATAAAAAAATATTTAAAGCTTTTTCTAGTTTTTCTTTCATAAAAATACGCATTAATATTTATATCCCTGATGCAGTGCAACAATGCCGCCTGTTAGATTATCATATTGCACATCTTCAAATTCACATGTTTCTATCATGTTTTTAAGTGTTTCTTGATCAGGATGCATTCTAATAGATTCAACTAAATATTGATAACTTTTCTCATCCTGGCAAATGATATTACCTAATTTAGGAATAATTTTAAAAGAATAGGTATCATATAATTTATTTAATAAAGGTAAAATAGGTTTTGAAAATTCTAAAATAAAAAGTTGCCCCCCTGGTTTTAACACCCGATACATTGATTGTAAGGCGGCTATTTTATCAGTGACATTGCGTAAGCCAAAGGCAATAGTAATACAATCAAAATAATTATCTTGAAAAGGCAAACATTCTGCATCGGCTTGCACATAATGTATATTAGGCAATGTCCCTGCATCTATTAAACGATCTCGCCCGCAAGCTAGCATTTTTTCATTGATGTCTGCTAAAATGACTTGCCCTTCTCGCCCTACTTTTTTAGAAAAAGCTTTTGCTAAATCTCCCGTCCCACCTGCAAGGTCTAAAATGCGTTGACCTAAGCGTGCTTTAGTTTTACTTAAAGTATAGCGTTTCCATAAACGATGTAATCCAAAAGACATCAGGTCATTCATGAGATCATATTGTTTGGAGACAGAGCGGAAAACGTCGGCGACGTGAGTAGCTTTATCTTTTAAGGGAACCTCAGTGAAACCGAAGTGAGTGGTGTTATTTTCTGATTTTTTTGTCATGATTTTATTCACAGTTAAAAAGACAAATGAAGTTTTAAAGCAGCATTGATTTTTTCCATTATTTCTTTACTAGCAAATCCTACCATTTTTTTTTCTATTCTTATTTTAGAAATAGTTCTTATTTGCTGACATTGCGCTTTTGAAGGTTTAGATAGCCCCGAGTTTTTAATCTCTAATAAAACTTCAAAAGGATATATTTTATTAGTATTTGAAGTAATGGGAATAATCGTCACTGTTGCTGCAACTTTATTATTAGCGTTATTGCTGATAATTAGCGCAGGACGTTTCTTTTTAATTTTGGATCCAATAGTAGGATCTAAGTTAGCAAAATAAATTTCACCACGTTTCATCTTTTTCTAATCCATCTGCATTTGTTATATCAAAATCATTATTTAATTCTGCATTCGCTTCTTTATAATGGGCTTCTAGTTCTATTTGTTGCAACAATTGTAACGCTTCTTTTATGACTTCTGAGCGTGTGCTATAATGATGCTCGGCTTGATAATTTTCTAAAAATTCATATTGTTGTTGCGGTAAAGAAATCGATAATTTTTGTGTATTCATGGTTGCTACCTCTGGTATTACTATTAATATTACCATCAGTAGGGAAAAAATAAAATAGAACTTTTCTTTTATTAAAGCACCAATTAATTATAACATATTGATTATTGAACATTTTTATCTATCAAATTAATTAATTTAAAATATTTTCTATGAAAAAACATCGTACTGTACCTGCGGGTAAATTTAAAGCGGAATGCCTAAAATTAATGGATTATGTGAATGAAAAACACACTGCTATTTTAATTACTTAGCATGGTGATCCTGCGTATCGCATGTTCGACTATTTAAATAATTTTTTCCACCATTTTTCTTGATCGCATTCATTCTGTTTTTTATAGGCATCTATGACATCTTTATCGTTAGAGAAAATTTCATTGAAAAGTGTTTTTGCAAAAGTTCTATTTAAATTACTTAAAATATATTTTTTTGCTAAGTCGTAACGTTCAGTATCATTTTGTGCTATGGTTATTTTTTTATTTTTTTGTTTTTCATGAAAATCTGTTTTATAGAATCGAGAATGTTCTTCGAACTGTTCTTTACTTAGAGGGTTAATCGAATAAATAATATTTTTGCTTTCATCGCTTGTGCTAATAACCCATCTAAAAAACCCCTTGGAAATAACATATTTTTGAGTGATGTTTTTTATTGTTTCTTTTGATAATTGCTTAGAACTATCATCTTTTTGTTCTGATGGAAGAGATTCCAAATCATCGCTTTCTCTTTCGCCCACAGACGGTTCCATGCTTGTTTGTTCTGGAGAAAAAGGTTGCTGCTGTATCACGCTGACTTCGCTGTCCTTCTCCCTCTCCTTCTCCTTAAGAGAAAGAAAAGGCTCTTTTGTGAATGGACTGACTGTAGAATATACTTGATCGTGACTTTGTGCAATAATCTTATCAGTCAGTTGTTCCTCAATAAGCTTCTTTGCTGTTTCTTTTGTTTTTAGATTAAGTTCGGGATTTTTTTCACGAGCCAGTATATCGCTTAAAACAGTCTCTGCATAACTTGCGTATTGAGCATCTTTTGTTGAAACTATTGCTTCTCCATATTGCTCACCCGGCTTTAAACAAGTAGGAGTAGTCGCAGTGATATGTGAGTAGGTGATAAAACCGTTAGCTAAAGAACTTGATATGCTTGTATTTCTTAATGTGGCTCCTCTATATGCAGGAAGAAATGAATAAGTGCATTGATTAAATAATTTTGGTAGGTCTTGAGCTGGAACATTTAAATGTAATTCAATAGGTAAAACAGATTTTTGTTGTTTTAGTGTTTCATTATAAAACTGGACTAAATTTATTTGTTGCCATATCTGTGATTCAAAACTGGGGTACATTGCTACAAGAATTTTAGCTAACGTCCGATCATTCTTAGGGTCTTTTGCTGCGGTGACAGTTCCAACAATTAATATTTTAGTATTTTTTAATTCATCTGCCAAGTTTGTATTAAGCAATGTCGCAAGCTTTGTCACATGGATTAATCCCTTGCCTTTTCTAATCATCCCAAAGGAAATAATATTTTTACCTCTTTTTTCTTCTTCTAAAAGTTTGTTAGGAACACTCGAGGGAACAGGAATAATTTTGGCACCTGATAATTTTTGTTGTAGTGAAGTATCAGCAAACTGTATTGCACTATGTTTATCAAATTCATCTAAGAAAATAACTTGATCTGCCATTTTTAAATAAGATGTTATTGTTTGTTGTTGGACATTATGCTTAGAAAGCTTGTCATATTTAGCAAAGTCAATGGCAGTGATAACAATCTTAATTCCTTCTGCTTTAAATTTTTTAAGATCTGCTGGTGTTAAAAGTGTCCCTGTCCCTATGGGTATAGGATTTATTAATAAATGTAAGATAGCAGGCGGGGAACTTTTTTTCATCTCCTGAAGAATTTTTTCAGGATTTCTTGCTTTTTCAATTAAGATGACTTTTCTCTGTGTTTCTTTTTCTATTGTTCTTTGTAAAGTCGCTGCATAGTCTATATCTCCTGTTCTACGGTGGGAAGAACTCCAGGATGCTGAAGCAGCCACTAAAAAAACAGATGCAGGCAGTGTTTCAGGCGTTCCCGCTGAAGGAACAACTGTTGATGTAATGAGGGGTTCAGTTGCTGCTGACTTAAAAATATCTTTTTTTTCATCTAAATTTGAAGAGATGCCAGTATCCATAGATTTTGGTGATTTTTCAACGGGAGCTAACTGTGCTTCTGATGTTTTTAATTCTGAGGAATGTTTTATTTTTTCTTGATGAGCCTGTAATAGGGCCAAGTTATTTTTATGACAATTTTCAAGGACTGCTGGAGTTATTATTGCGCCACATTCTAATAATGCTTCAATAATTTTTTTATAGATAAATGTGGGAGAACAAGCGCAAAGTATCTGCAAAGGATTGTCTTTACCATATTTATTTGGATTAGCTCCTGCATCTAATAAGCCTAGTACTGCTCTTTGGCCATTCTTTTGAATGTCTGTTCTATGGCCATTTTTTATAGCTAATATGGCAGCATATTCTAAAGGGGTTTGTTTCAACTTATCATCTAATGAAAGATTAATATTTATATTATTTTGTAATAACCAGCTAACCAATTCATCTTCCCCATATTTTATTGCATTCTTTAAGAATTCTACAAAATTCTCAGGACATATAGCATACTCAACCAAGTTTTTATACTTAGAAGATTGAACGTCAATTTTTTTAATTAAATAATCAAATAAAATGCCCATTTTTCGATATTTGAAACCCTTTGCCTTTATAATTTGCTGTATAAGATTAATTAAATTAGAATTAAAATAATCAGGATCAGTTAATTCCATCCATTTTATTAGCTCTAATGTTTTGTAAGCAGATAAAGTATCATAATGAAGATCTGGCTTAAAAATACGTTCCATTATAAAATCAGTGTGGCTTTTTTTGTTTGGATGCAATTGTAGTAATTCATTCCACATTTCTTTTGCATCTTGTACATTCTCAAGCGTAAAAGAAAAATCATATAAAGTATGTAAGTACTGTACATTTTCAATAGATATTATTTTAGAAAGCAACAATTTAATTATAGAAAGAGTCGAACAATGGTTGCAAAAAACTGTTATTAATTTCGAATAATCAATAGGATATTTTAATTTTTTTAGTAGGAGATCCACCTGCTCTACCTGATTTAGTTCTATTTGATCAATCAATTGATCAAATAAATTTTCATCTTCCTTCTTTTCTTCTTTAGTAGCTGAATGGGAGGCAATGGATTGCGGAGTAAAAATATTTAGTTTCTTTTTTAAAAAATTAATAGCATCATTTTGACGAAGCTTTAAAGATTCATTTTCTAAAACACGAATAATATTGCAAGCATTAGGATAATCTATCAAATCTTTTTCCATTAACCAAGTGATTTTTTGCATAACAATAGGATCATTTTCTTTAGCATCATTGCTGACGATATATTGGAAAGTGTGTAAAAGATTTTTATAATTAATTAGTGCGTTGTAAGATTTTTTAAGCATTTCTGGCGTAATGGTTTGTTGGTTTTCTTTAATTAAGTAATTGACTACATTTAAATTCCCTGTACCAAAAGCCAACCATAGCAATTCCAATATTGAAGAATGGTTTTGTTGCTTTTCTTTTGTTTTTTTTAATTCGTTAAATAAAAAAATGATATAACCTTCATCATGATTTTTTAAAATAGCAGATCTTATAATATCAATATAATTAATTTTTACTTCTGCAGCTTCCATAAAATATTTAAATGTTGTTGGATTCCCATATCGTCCCAAATCGTTTAAAACATTCATGCTGGGTTTTTTAACAAAACTTAATTTATCTTTCATCCCATCAATGAGATCAAATTTATTTTTTTCTGCGGTTAAGATAAAAATTTTTCTAGCTACGAAATCATAGTAAGATGCCTCATTTTCTGAAAAAGGGTTAGCAAAATGATTGGGGCTTTTTTTTCTTTTATCCCAAGGAGTATTAAAATCAACGCCTGCTTCTATTAAGGATGTAATAATTTTTAAATTTTGAGTTTCTAATGCAGCTAATATTATATCCTTACAAAATTTCTCATCAGTTGGAGTCGAAGAGGTTGCAGCTTCAATAGCCCCTTCTTTAATTAACCATTTTACAGTATCAATTTGGTTATTTTTTATCGCAGCTAATATAGGATATTCTGTTGCTGGCAAACCACCATCATAATAATAAGCATCTTCATACATATAACCAGATAATGGGTAATGTTTTTGTTTAAGTGATTCTAAAGTTTTAAGTTCTCCTTTCTCAGCTGCTTGCCTAACAGCTGTTGTCATTTCTTTTCGACGCTGAGGAGTAATGACTTCTGTAAATTCATTATCTAATGAAAATGAGGTGGGCATTTTTATCTCAAAATCGTCTACTCGAAATACACTTTCCATTACTCGATCAATTGCACGGTCATCATAAGGTGGTTTTAATAAAGACTCTCGAAACTCTCCGCCAATATAACGTAATCGTTCAATAAAAAGTAAGCAAAAGAAAGGTAATATATCATTACCAGAAGCCACCTCATCTTTGATTGCCAATTTTTGGTCTTGGACAGTTTTATCAGACGAATTTTCATAAATAAGATATTTTAACGGTTTTTGCTTTTTTGCAAAATAACGGTTTTTTAATAAGTATATCCAAGAAAATTTTTTTCCACCTAGAGGAATAGATGGATCCATTTCATAATGCTCTTCTGCTAGTGAAAAATGGTAGAAATGTCCGCTAGACCAGTGACCAAATAATAAATCAGGCCGTTTTTTCATTAATTCTGAATAATTGATGCGGATCACGCAATAATCATATTTCTCCTTAGTTCCAAAACGTGCAAAGTGAGGCAATGTACTAGTATATGTGCCAAACCCAAAAAATACATTATTGTTTGCTCCACCATAAGGCGTGGTGGTTGGCTTACGCATAGTGATTTTACGACGAACTGCTTCTTGTGGATCGACTAATGTACTTCCTGAAGCTTTTATTTCCTCGTAAGAGGAGGAAGGTGTCGCATGATGAAGAATATATTCTTTTTTAATTAGATAGTCATATAATTTTTTTTCTGATAATGTCAAATAATTATATTCTTTTAACTCTGTTTTTTCAGTTGATGATAAATGCAAGCCAGACTTAAGTCGTACTTTCACCCTGTTTAGATTTTCTTTTGATTCAAGGTCAATGTTTAATTGACTATCTTCTCCAATTGTTTGAGTCGCTTCCAAGGTATTTTGTCGTGAAATTTTCATTTTTCTATATGATTGTAAACGACTAGCTATGGTAGCAAATGCATTTTTTTCTTCTTTTTTATCTTCTCTTTTCAGAATTCTTGCGGCCGTATCCTCTAAGCGCTTAATTGCTTCCTTACCTTCTGATTCTGTTAAGGTTTTTCTCTGCGTCATAGTAAAAGCCTATATACTATTTAAATAGAATTTAATCACTATACAGGAGAAATATTAAACTAATCTTAAAAGTAGTGGCGCATTAGGTTTAATCAGTAAGCAATGCCTCATCCACCCGCCTTAGCATCTCCCCCGCCAATGTTAAATAGGCAATCGCTCCTTGCGATTTTCCATCATATTGTACAATGGACAGCCCGTGACTCGGTGCTTCTGCTAATCGTACATTTCGCGGAATCACCGTGCGATATACTCTTTTTTTAAAATGATCTAACAATTGCTGTGATACATCTAATGCTAAACGATTGCGACCGTCATACATCGTTCGTAATAATCCTTCGATATGTAATTCAGGATTAATCGTTGTTTGAATTTGTTCAATAGTATTTAATAAACCTTTTAAACCCTCTAATGCATAATATTCACATTGCACTGGAATTAACACAGAATTGGCAGCAACCAATGCATTCACTGTTAGAATATTTAAAGAAGGCGGACAGTCAATTAAAATATAATCATAATGTTGATGCGTTGTAGATAAAATTTTCTTTAAACGTTTTTCGCGCTGATTGGCTTGCATTAATTGCACTTCAGCGACAATTAATTCATGGTGTGTGGGTAATAAATCATATTTTCCTTGCGTTTTTATCACAGCTTCTGTCAGGGTGATTTCATTTAGTAAAACTTCTCGTGTTGAAAATTTAAAATGACTTTTATCAATACCACTGCCAACAGTTGCATTGCCTTGCGGGTCAAGATCAATTAATAGCACTCGACGTTTCATCATTGAAAATGCAGCGGCTAAATTAATGCTTGTTGTGGTTTTTCCTACACCGCCTTTTTGGTTGACGATGGCAATGATTTTTCCCATGAACACTCCTTTTGCAAACAAACTAAATGCCTTTCTGCATTAAGTCCTTTTATCATTAATGAATGAACCGCAAGCACTTTAAAATCTTGCGGAATCTGTTTTAATTCTAACTTGGGGTATACGCCTTTCATTGCTAAAAATTGCCCATTATCACCAATCAAATGCTGTGTTAGCATAAGCATTTCATTGATTGAAGTAAATGCACGCGAAAGAATACTATCAAAAACCACCGTCGGATGAAAATCTTCTACACGTTTTGTTTCAACACAAACATTTGATAGTTTTAATTCAAACACTACTTGTTGTAAAAAGCGAGTTTTTTTAAGACGAGCATCTAATAAAGTAAATTGTTTATCAGGAAATAGCAAAGCAAGCGGAATCCCAGGTAATCCTGCGCCTGTTCCCACATCGATAATATTATTTCCATGCAAATAGGGGCTGATGCTTAAACTATCAAGTAAGTGTAGAAAAATCATTTTTTCTGTATCGCAAATACTTGTTAAATTATAAATTTTATTCCATTTGGACAGTAACTCTAAATAATGTAGAAAGTCAGCCAATACTGAAGATTCAATTACATATCCATTATGAATTAAGGCTTTTTTTAACATATTTAAAAAATCAGGTGGGTTCATGGGATTTTGTTTTTTTTAAATAAACTAGTAATAAAGAAATAGCAGCAGGTGTCATACCTGCAATGCGAGAGGCGATACCAATGGTTGTTGGACGAATGTCTTGTAACTTTTGTTTCACTTCAGCTGATAGGCTTTTGATCGCTGCATAATCAAAGTGCGTTGGAATCTTTGTATTTTCATTTCTTTTGTGCCGCTCAATTTCAGCTTGTTGACGGGAAATATATCCCGCATATTTAATTTGTATTTCAACTTGTTCAGCTACAGTTGGATCACAATTTAAGGCATTTTCATCTAAATAAAGTAAATCTTCATAAGATAATTCTGGGCGACGTAATAAATCTTCTAGGCTATATTCACGACTTAACGGTTGATTTAATAGTTTTTCTAACTTTTGACCAGCCAGAGTGTCTGGACGAATAAATGTTTTATGCAGCCGATTTTTTTCTGCATGAATGCTATCATTTTTTTGTTTGAATAATTCAAAACGTTTTTCATCAACTAATCCTAATTCAAAACCAATAGGCGTTAAGCGTAAATCTGCATTGTCCTCGCGTAATAATAAACGATACTCAGCGCGGCTCGTAAACATTCGATAAGGCTCAAGTGTGCCTTTAGTAATAAGATCATCTATTAACACACCGATGTATGCTTCATCTCGTCTGGGTGTCCATGGTAATTTATCTTGAGCGTGTAAAGCTGCATTTAATCCAGCAATTAATCCTTGGGCGGCTGCTTCTTCATAACCTGTCGTCCCGTTGATTTGCCCTGCAAAAAATAAACCTCTGGCAATTTTAGTTTCAAGCGATGGTTTTAAACCTCTGGGATCAAAAAAATCATATTCAATTGCATAACCAGGTCTTGTGATGTGTGCCTGTTCAAAACCTTTAATGCTTCGTACAAAAGCAAGCTGCGTTGCAAAAGGTAAACTAGTTGAAATGCCATTGGGATAAATCTCATGCGTGGTTAAACCTTCAGGTTCGACAAAAATTTGATGCGAATCTTTATCTGCAAAACGCATGATTTTATCTTCGATAGAAGGACAATAGCGTGGTCCCACCCCTTCAATGACACCCGTATACATAGGCGACTGATCAAGGCTTTCTCGAATAAAGTCATGGGTTTTTGTATTGGTATGCGTGATATAACAGGAAATTTGTCGAGGTTTTTCGTGTGCATGCTCTAAAAAAGAAAATTGTGGTGTCGGCATATCGCCTGGTTGCTCGGTCAGCTGGCTAAAATCAACCGAACGGCCGTCAATACGGGGCGGCGTGCCGGTTTTTAATCGGCCAACAGGAAAAGCGTGTTCACGTAAAGCAAGACTTAGATTTTTTGCAGGTGGATCGCCTGCTCTACCTGCTTCGTATGATTTAAGGCCAATATGAATTTTTCCACCTAAAAATGTTCCAGCTGTTAATACCACTGTTTTAGCTTTAAACTGTAATCCCATTTGGGTTAAAACACCTGATACTTGATCACCTGTTAAAATAATATCATCGACAGCTTGTTGAAAAATAATCAAATTAGGTTGTGTTTCTAGAAAATGACGAATAGCATTTTTATATAATAATCTATCGGCTTGGGCACGCGTGGCGCGAACCGCAGGCCCTTTACTGGCATTTAAAATGCGGAACTGAATGCCTGCTTGATCAATAGCGCGCCCCATTACACCATGCAAGGCATCTATCTCTTTGACTAAATGCCCTTTGCCAATACCGCCGATGGCAGGATTACAAGACATTTGTCCAAGCGTTTCAATATTATGGGTTAATAATAAAGTTTTCGCCCCCATGCGAGCGGCAGCTACGGCCGCTTCTGTCCCAGCATGTCCACCACCGACCACAATTACATCAAATGTATCACGTAAATCAATCATCCTACAAAATACCATTAATAATAATTAATAAAAGTGATCCATTTTACTCGATTTGCTTTAAAGCTGGCGAAATTTTTTTTTCCTATTAAAATGACATTTTGGTAATACTGCAAACTATGCTAGTGTACTCAAAGTTCAAAGTTATTCTTTAATATAGGGGATAGCTTAAGGCTTGTCGTCAATAATGCTTTTGGAGAAACGCCCTGTGGCAACACTTTGGGAAAAATGTCTGGATTGTCTGCATAATGAGTTTCCTTCACAGCAATTCAATACTTGGATACGGCCTTTACAAGTCGAACATGTAGATAATCGGTTAGTTTTATTCGCGCCTAATCGTTTTGTTTTAGATTGGATTAACGAACGATTTTTAGATCGCATTCGAGAATTAGTCGTGCACTTTTCTGAAGCGGTGACAGATACGCCACCTATGATTTATCTTGAAATTGGCAGCAAAAATGATGAGCAAAAAGTCCGTGATTTCGATCGAGTAACAAGCGCTCCTAGAAACACTGCAACACAGGTTCCTACGAATACGAATACTCAAGTGCGAAAGCCGCCTGTTGCTGAACTGCCTAATTATCAAAGTAATATTAATCCTGCTTTTACTTTTAATAATTTTGTCGAAGGTAAATCAAATCAATTAGCAAAAGCAGCATCTATTCAAGTGGCTGAAAATCCTGCTATTGCGTATAACCCTTTATTTTTATATGGCGGAGTTGGTCTTGGGAAAACGCATTTATTACATGCGATTGGTAATCAAATTATTCAGAATAATCCGCAAGCAAAAGTACTTTATTTGCATTCAGAGCGTTTTGTAGCGGATATGGTTAAAGCACTACAAACAAATGCAATGAATGATTTTAAACGTTATTATCGAACGGTAGATGCTTTATTAATAGATGATATCCAATTTTTTGCTGGAAAAGATCGTTCACAAGAAGAATTTTTTCATACGTTTAATGCGCTGCTTGAAAGTCAACAACAAGTGATTTTAACCTGTGATCGTTATCCAAAAGAAATTAATGGTGTTGAAGAGCGATTAAAATCTCGTTTTGGCTGGGGATTAACGGTCGCAGTTGAACCACCGGAGCTTGAAACACGTGTGGCTATTTTAATGAGTAAAGCGGAGCGTTCGCAAATTGATTTACCTTATGAAGTTGCTTTTTTTGTGGCAAAACGTATTCGTTCGAATGTTCGTGAATTAGAAGGGGCTTTAAAGCGAATTATTGCTAATGCGCATTTTACCGGTAAAGCCATTACTTTAGATTTTGTCAAAGAAGCGTTACGTGATTTATTAGCACTACAAGATAAATTAATTACGATTGAAAATATCCAAAAAACAGTTGCTGAATATTATAAAGTTAAGGTATCCGATTTATTATCAAAACGCCGCAGTCGTTCGGTGACGCGTCCACGACAAATGGCGATGGCGTTAGCAAAAGAATTAACAAATCATAGCTTACCAGAAATTGGCGATGCTTTTGGTGGGCGAGATCATACGACTGTTCTGCACGCATGTCGGGTAATTGTAGAGTTAAAGCAAGCTAACCAAGATGCGGAAGAAGATTATACGAATTTATTACGAATTTTAACGACTTAAAACTATCTATTTTTAGAGAAATCACCATGAAAGTGACTATTAATCGAGCTACATTACTAAAACCTTTACAAATGATTAGCGGTATTGTCGAGCGACGTCAGACTTTGCCTATTTTAGCGAATGTGTTAATGACGGCATCCGAGCAATCTTTATCCCTTAAGGCGACTGATTTTGAGATTGAGCTGATGGGCACTGTTTTGCTTGAACAGCCCGCCATAGAAGGAGCAACAACGGTTTCTGCGCGTAAATTATTTGATATTTGTCGTGCCTTGCCGGATGATGCAATATTAGAATTTGTTTTAGAAAACGAGCAGCTAGTCTTGCGTTCAGGCAAAAGCCGTTTTTTACTCACGACTTTGCCTGCTAGTGAATTTCCTACTATTGAAAATAGCCCTTATTTGACTGAATTTACTTTAAGCCAAGGAAAGTTAAAAAACTTATTAAGCAAAACGTATTTTGCAATGGGGCAGCAAGATGTTCGTTATTATTTGAACGGGACATTAATTGATTTAAATCAAGGGGTTATGAAATGCGTAGCTACTGATGGTCATCGTTTAGCCTTTAGTTCAATTGATGATGGCGTGCCACAAGATGCGCAAGCTAAGATCATTGTGCCACGTAAGAGTGTTATTGAGTTAATGCGTTTCCTGGAAGATAATCAAACACCGGTCAAAATTGGCATTGGCGAAAGTCATTTTCGAGTTATTGCGCCTGATTTTACTTTTACTTCAAAGCTTATCAATGCGCAATACCCAGATTATGATCGTTTAATCCCTAGAAGTGTTGAAAACTCAGGTACGGCAGGGCGAGAAGCGTTGAAGCAAGCGCTAGTGCGTGCTTCTATTTTGTCTAATGAAAAATTTCGAGGGGTTAGATTACAGTTAGATCGAGAATTATTACGCATCATGGCTAACAATCCAGAACAAGAGGAAGCCGAAGAATTAGTTCACTGGAATTACCAAGGGGATAGCGTTGAAATTGGTTTTAATGTGGCCTATTTATTAGATGTTGTGTCTACCATCACTTCAAATATGATTCGCTGGTCTTTTTCTGATCCTAATGGTGGAGTTGTTATTGAATCGGATGAAAAAGATAACAGTTTGTATGTTGTTATGCCAATGCGGTTGTAATAATGACACTTAAGTCTGTTGAGATCATGCATTTTCGTAATTTAGAATTTGTCAAAGCACAGCCAGTGACAAAGGGTCTTAATTTTATTTATGGCTGTAATGGGAGTGGGAAAACGAGTTTTTTAGAAGCTATTTATTATTTAAGTCTAGCACGTTCCTTTAGAAGCTCTATTGCTGACCGTATTGTGGGTCATAATGCAGAAAAATTAGCCATTTTTGGACAAATACAGCATGCTCAAGATGAACCCACTATCCCATTAGGTGTTGAGCGACATGTTGGTGGAGAGTTAAAACTTAAAGTACACGGTCAATTTGTACAATCCGTGGCTGAATTAGCTGCTTATATGCCAGTACAGTTAATCAATTCACACTGTCATGATTTATTAGAAGACGGCCCTATTTTGCGTCGCAAATATTTAGATTGGGGTATTTTTTATCTTAATACAGAATTTTTGCGTGTTTGGCGGCTTTTTTATAAAGCATTAAAGCAACGCAACGCTGCTTTAAAAGCGTTAGTTTCAAAAAGCGAATTAGAGAGCTGGACTCGAGAATTAATCAATACATCTTCGCAAATTGATCAATTACGTCGTGACTATGTGGCACAACTTATTCCATTAATGACAGCTATGATGGTTGAATTGTACCCTTTCACAGGCTTAAAAGTGGATTATCAAAGTGGTTGGGATACGGCTTTTTCTTATGAAGAATATCTTGGCCGACAGTTAGAAAAAGATAGATTTTTAGGGTACACGCAAAGTGGGCCGCATAAGGCAGATCTTAAGATTACAATCAATAACATACCTGCTAAAGATATTTTGTCTAGAGGCCAGCAAAAGTTGTTTGTTTGTGCTATGATACTTGCTCGAGGGGCTTTATTGCAAAGCCGTGTAAACAAGCTGCCGATTTATTTGGTTGATGATTTGCCGTCAGAGCTTGATGTAACAAATCGGTTCAGCCTAATCGCCCTACTTTCAAAACAAGAAACGCAAATATTTGTCACTGCGGTAGACAATACATGTTGCGAAGATTTTTCTCTTTGCAGCCCAGTAAAAATGTTTCACGTGGAACATGGTAAGGTAACAGGTTGACGGCATAATGAATATGAATGTGGAGTGATCATGGTGGATACAACAGCAGGTTACGATTCTTCTAGAATTAAAGTTTTAAAAGGGTTAGATGCGGTCAGAAAGCGCCCTGGAATGTATATTGGCGACACTGATGATGGTACAGGGCTGCATCATATGGTGTTTGAGTTAGTTGATAATTCAATTGACGAAGCATTAGCCGGCTTTTGTGATGAGGTCACTGTTACAATTCATTCCGATGAAACAGTCAGCGTAAAAGACAATGGACGAGGCATTCCAGTTGACATTCATCCGGAAGAAGGTCGTTCTGCGGCAGAAGTTATTATGACCGTACTGCATTCTGGCGGGAAATTTGATAGTGATTCATATAAAATTTCTGGTGGTTTGCATGGCGTGGGTGTTTCAGTGGTCAACGCGTTATCAGAAGACCTTTTTTTAACGATTCGTCTCAATGGTAAAGTCTATACTCAAGTCTATCATCATGGGAATCCTGCCGCTTCTTTAGCTATGACGGGTGAAACCACGGAACGTGGTACAGAAGTGCGTTTTAAACCCAGTAAAGAAACTTTTTCTAATATCCATTTTAGGTATGATATTTTAGCGCGACGATTGCGTGAGTTATCTTTTTTAAATTCAGGCGTTAAAATTGTTTTAATAGACGAAAGAAGCGGGAAAAGCGATACTTTTCAATATCATGGGGGTATTCGCGCATTTGTTGAAGATCTTAATCAAAATAAAACTGTTATTAATTCAAAAGTTTTTTATTTCTATGCAGAAAAAGAGCATACAATTGTTGAAATTGCTTTACAGTGGAATGATACATTTAATGAACAGTTATTTTGTTTTACGAATAATATTCCACAGAAGGATGGTGGAACACATGTTGCCGGTTTTCGTAGTGGCTTAACCCGTGTCTTAAATAATTATTTAGAACATGAAGGACATTTAAAAAAGGCCAAGATATCAACCACAGGAGATGATTTTCGCGAAGGGTTAACAGTTGTTTTGTCGGTTAAAATGCCTGACCCGAAGTTTTCTTCACAAACCAAAGATAAATTAGTCTCATCTGAAATAAAATCAATTATTGAATCGTTGATTTCTGAAAAAATGCAAGAATTTTTGTTAGAGTTTCCACAAGAAGCAAAAGCAATTGTTGTCAAAGTATTAGAAGCTGCGCGAGCACGAGAAGCTGCTCGTAAAGCCCGCGACATGACGCGACGCAAAGGCGCATTAGACATAGCAGGGTTACCTGGAAAGTTGGCTGACTGCCAAGAAGAAGATCCCAGTAAATCTGAGTTATTTATTGTTGAAGGAGATTCCGCAGGCGGCTCTGCTAAACAAGCGAGAGATCGAAGATCGCAGGCTATTTTACCGCTTAAAGGTAAGATTCTAAATGTTGAGAAAGCAAGATTTGATAAAATGCTATCCTCTGTTGAAGTCGCTGTGCTTATTACAGCCTTAGGATGTGGTATTGGTCGAGAAGAATATAACCCAGATAAATTACGCTATCATCGTATTATTATTATGACTGACGCGGATGTCGATGGCTCCCATATTCGTACGTTATTACTAACGTTTTTTTATCGACAAATGCCGGAACTACTGGAAAGAGGGTATATTTATATTGCGCAACCCCCTTTATTTAAAGTCAAAAAAGGTAAGCAAGAACAATATATTAAAGATCCAG
>Ga0207010_1056_pt1 | contig 23895 bp, 13 predicted proteins | sample Alteio_BWMinCont_82_FD_153465 | JGI IMG/M metagenome (GOLD analysis project Ga0207010, IMG submission 153465) | Enriched cells from forest soil in Barre Woods Harvard Forest LTER site, Petersham, Massachusetts, United States -... | ecosystem: Environmental > Terrestrial > Soil > Temperate forest >...
ATTATATTTTTTTTCTAAATTGTGCATTGCCGATTGAAATTCATCGTTCTGAACATAGTCATAGAGGTATAGTCCCGATTTAATTTCATCTGTCTTTAAGAAGAAGGGGTGGACAGTTTCCATTTTTTCGTCAAAATGATGTTGCATGAGTTCAATATTCGTGCCGATAAAATTCAAGGCCCGTTGATTCGAAATGAATAGATAACAGAAGTAATTACTTCCAAAAGCTTGCTCTAATGGGGCGCAAAATTTATTTAATCTTTTGAGGTGTTTTCCACTATGCTTGAGTATCATTTCGTTATATGAAGACATAGTCTATAATTCCTCTTTAGAATATGTTTAATTGTTTCATTTCATTGAGTGCTTCAAACAGCTCCGATTTCGTGTAGGCGCACAACTTGTCTTTCAGCCCTTCGACGTAGTGCTCAACGGTCCTGGAAGATAGATGGATCTGTTCCGAAATTTCCCTGGCAGACTTGCCTTCCAGGAACAGTTTGATGATGTCGACTTCACGGGATGTGAATTTGAGATTGTCCGAATAAAAGTCGTCTAATTTTTTAAGGTAATTCAATCTTTGTGATTGGCCTAAATAGATCTCAGGCAATTTAAAGGCCGCTCTGTTTTTGGATGTTTCCTTGTCAAACTCTGTGAGGTCAATGGCCTGATCTTTCATGTCTAAAATGGTTTCTTGCATTTCATTTTCAAAATGAAATATGAATTTCTTCAATAATGTTGCTTCATTTATAATCAATGATGTGTTTCCTTTTAGAGCAGGTGGAACAGTAAATCCATAAAGATGGTAGCCTTGCTGATCTTGTCGTGCTAAAATGCAGGTATGTTTAACCTGATATTTTTTTTCTAAACAATTCAAGGTATCCTGAAAATCTTCGCCGGGGACTGAATCGTAAACATACATTCCAGTCTTGACATCCTGAGTATTCAATAGAAATGGATAGACCATATGCATTTTCTCGTCAAAATAGTGTTGAACCAGTTCTGTATTGCTCGCAAGAACACTCATTTTTCGATCGTGAGAAACATGTAAATAAAAGAAATAGTTGATCCCAAAAGTCTGTTCTAATGGGGAATAAAGACTCTTCAATTTTTTATTGTGTTTACCGCTAAAATTGAGGGCCATTTCATCGTATTCAGACATAATCCACCTTGTTTTCAAATATTATATACTATATTTAATATAATATCAATAAAAATATAACATCAAAATATAACATCATTTGATATTTAAAATTAGGGTATTTTCTACCCTAATATTAAGTTATAAAGAATGATATAATGCCAATTAATAATAATTAAATAGGTTATTGTATTATGTCGTCTTTAAGCATTTCAAGTAATAGCATCCCTTATGCAGGCATTGATCCCGCAATCGATCAAGACCGCAAGGAATTTGAAGAAAAAATAGCTTGCCTGATAAAGAATTATAAAAGAGCCCTCCCAACTAATTGGGAAGCTTACAATCCTCTTCAGCGAGCTGCCGCCCTGGGACAGTTGGATGTTTGCAAGAAATTGTTAGAAACAGGCTATAAAGATTTCGATCAAAATCAAGTTGACCGCGAGATAAATGGCTTGGCTGCAATTATTTTGGGCTGTACATTCCTCAATTATGAAATTGTCCGTTTTTTCTTTCCTGACTCACCAAATAAGGCGAGAGTTCTCTATATAAGCTTTGTAAATGAAAGTCCTATCTTTACAGAGCTTTGGAATACAGTAAATGAAGAAGAGCAGGTGGCCGTTATAGAGTTTCTGATTTGCGTAGACGCAGAAATTGACGTGTTTAAAAAGTTCTGGGCCATGGTACCTCCGGAAGTTAAAAATCATGTCGGTAAAAATGGCGTTTCATGGATTGAATACGCTATAGAAATGTGCAGAAAAGAAATTCTCGATTTTTTGTTAGATGAAGTTCGGGATATAAATTTCAATTTTCAGAATATCTCTACGACCCCATTAGCACGTGCGAGACGATGTGCAACAGTATTAGGTCAAACACTGATTGATAAAATTGCCGGAAAAGATAATGGATTTACCGACGATATCGAGCGGTGTATCATTTTTGGTCATAGGCTTTCTCTTAAAGGAGTGTTTGAAGGCTTCGATAAAGGGAGATTTAATTTACTATCCGATCAAATTATTGACTCGATGAAAGTCGCTTCAAAGTCTTACGAATGCAATGCTTTTTTGCCCTCGAGAGTATTGCAGATTGAAGAAGCATTTGAATTTGCTCATAGCGAACCTGAAACCGCTTTTGAAAGGTCTTTTAAACACTGCACCATCGTTCACAGTAGTTGGAGCGGACACAGAGCGAATTGCGTTTTTAAGGATCGGGTATTAGTTAAAATAGATACGGGCACAGGTACACGAAGGGGGCTTCAGTTTTATCATATTAAAAATCCCGATCAAGCACTACGCAAGGCTGCGATGACCACCCTCTTCAATAATAGTAAATATAATATAGACAGGGAAATCGGCTCAGTATATTTTCATGAAACCATCGATCACGAGCTTGATCTGGAAATTCTCGCTTGGCTGGAAATCGAACAAAAGGTTGGTAACTGTGCCTGGAGCGCTTCAAAGGCCACTTTACTGGCGATCATGATCCTGCAGGAAGCAGATGAAAATAGCGATCCGCTTGATAAAGATAAAATCCAGAAAGCCTATTATACTGTAAAAAATCCATACGTAACTTGGGGAGATAAGGATGATATTAAAGACTTTGTAACTCCATTAAAAATTATCGAAAAGTATCCCAAGATATTCGATTTGCATAAGATCATCGACGAGATCATTCTAAATGCGCTTGAGGATGGGAAAGAACTTCATATCGTTAATGTTTTATTGCATGACAAAAAATTAGTCAATTGGCAACATCCGCAAACAGGGAAATCCCTGATTCGATGCTGCTACGAAAAAAGAATGTTGCGTAATTTTGCGTTTCTTTTAGGACGCGTTTCCATAGGTCTTCCCGACACTCACGGTAAAACATTATACGACGATTATAAAGACAATCCTCTAACATCCAAAGAGAGAAAAATGATGTTCGAGTTTTTTCAATTGCTATGGGCTGCCGGAATTACCAAAGAAACAGTGGCAGAAAGAGCAGTTGCATCTGATGAACACGCATCGAAATACGAAAAAGCTCTAATCGTCTACACGCCAAGACAAACCGCCGCAGAATTTATCCAATCGACTGGAGAGACAGTAGTGCAGGAGGTATTTAGACGCTCAATGGAGCTCGAAAAAGTTTTTTATAAATTAACGAAAACAATTTAGGAGAAATATGATGTTAAATCCAACCAATCATCTTGTCAGTCTGGCTTATGTCACTTCAATTGGTCTTGCAGGATCATTTATTGCAAAAAAAACTGTCTACGCGGCTATCTGGTCCTGGAATAAATGCGCCTCTGACAATAATCAAATTTCGCTCAAGTCACAGGAGAAAATATCCAAAGTCTGCGAGTATGTAGGAGGGCTCTTTTTTGCTGCCTTAGCAGCTCGTGAAGTTTGCTCGGAAAGTATGGTCCAAAGGCAGTTAAAAACCCTAAAACAAAATCTTCGCAGTTTAGAAAAAGAGGTAAGCGACCTTTTCAATTTCGTATATAATCGTGGAACCGATGCCATCCACAATTTTACATTGGATTATTAGCGGACTACACCCCAGGCTAGCACTGTGATGGGCTTCAGCCCTTAGAGACAGAAGTCACATACGTCCCATATGTCCCATATGTCCCATATGTCCTATTCGTCCCATTTGTCCCTTTTTGAGGCATTCACTCAATTAATAGGGTATTTTATACCCTATTATTAAAACTTTTGCGTTGTATATAATATATTTAATTAATAATTATCGCATATTAATAAATTATTAATAAATTATTTGTAAAATATACAAAATTATGATAAAATTAAATTTAAATTTTTAACGGGGGTTAACATGTCTTATAACATTAGGTTTGGAACTTTTAATGTCGGCCAGGGTTTTTCTGATTACAGCACGATGCTTTCCAATGACGATGAGCAATATAAGCGATTTGAAAGAAGGGTTAAAAATGCTGTGGCAGAGACGGAAAAGGACCATACAGAAGAACAATTGAAAGATCCTGAAAGGAGAAAAGTAATTAAGGAATTTGCTCATTTTAAAATAATGCATAAAATTGAAACTTCCGTTGCTGAAAAGTTGTCTAACCAATGCGATGTCATTGCCTTGCAAGAAGTCGTCAGAGTAAGTCGTACTTTTATCAAAACCTTGGAAGAAAAGGGTTTCAAAATCTACCATTATGAGAAGGGGAGCAAATTTAGCAACGCTGTTGCTCTTAGAGAAAGTCTATTTGAACCCCAAGTAACCAATGTTTCCATCCCAAGTAAAAGTGGCAAGGATGGGCCTATTTTAGGCCAGGAGATCGCGGCTGTGATTGCCAAAATCAAAAACTTGAATTTGGAAATGACATTTTCTTCAATACACTCCTGGGGTTTTCAGCTTTATCACCCGGATCAAACGGATAGACAATATGGCAAAAGAGATTTAGACCAAATTAAATACGGTGAAACTTACATCAAGGAAGCTTTTAATAATCTGAAAAGAAGGTCGATCAAGGTTATCGCGGGTGATATGAATAATAACCCGCAAAATCAGCCCGGACAATTTGATTTCATCAAGAGTCAAGGATTTGAGGTGCTGGAGCCCAATGATATTACCAATATTAATGGCTATGATCCCAATTATCAGAAAAGAAAAATCGATTTTATTTTTGTTGCTAAGCCTTCAGCAGTGCAGCGCGTCTGCTCAGCCGTTGCATCACTTTTTGTCTCAAGAGCCTCCGTAAAATATAGTCCGGCGACTGTTTTAGAAGGTTTTGATTTTACTTTGGATAGCAATTGTTCTGACCATAAACCTGTTGTGACCACTATCACAATTGATAGTTTGCCGTCGACAATTTCGCGAATCTATAAATATGCTCTAAGTTTCTATCACCAATTATCCGAGGGGCGTAGAAAAGTATGACATCCTTAGCTGATATGAATAATAACATTTCGAGGAAGGTGGGGGACAAATTGGCGAGATTTTGCGCGCCGTTGGTTGACCATCTCGGAATAAGTCATTTTTATCATACTGTCCTGACTGATTCTGGCCATTTTTCAGCCATCGGGCTCAATGCGGGATGGCATGAATGTTTATTTTCATATCCCGAATGGTTATCCTATCTCTCATATTTTTATCACAACATGGACAAGTTTAAAGGCATTATATTCACTCAGACTATTCAGAATAAATCCTTGGATAAATTTGTTCAGGTGGCGAGCAAAGATTTCAATATAAACCTCGGCTTGCAGATTAATTACAAAACCTCTACCGGTATGGAATGGTTTGGATTCGGTTTAAAGACCAATGATCCCATTCAGCATATGGCCCTGTTGAACGAACTTCCTTTGCTCGATATTTTCATCCGGGAATACAAGAAGGAGATCAAGACAGAGATTCTTCAGGAGAATTTTGTAGATGTCGCCTCATTAATCGGCCCTTCGTTCTTCGAGGCAGCCAAAACATCTGTTCCCAATCTGCGTCAAATGGTTTTAGGAAAAATGAAGGTCAAAGTCGAAAATCCATTTACTGAGCGTGAATCTGAGGTCATCGAACTTTTGCTCGATGGAAATTCTGCTCCGCAGATTGCTGACGAGCTTTTCATATCAAAGCGCACAGTGGAGCATCATGTTGAGAGGATCAAAGACAAACTCGACTGTTACTCCAAATCTGAGCTCATCCAAAAGTTAAGGCAACTGAAATCCTATTTAGATATCTAGCGCTTTATATATAGAGAATTGCCGCTTGCGAAGCCTTGGAGTGCGGTGCTTTGAGGCTGTGAAAAAATAGGGCGGCGCAGCCGCTTTTGGAGTGCGCCGGCTCCGCCGGCGCTTTGTTATTACACACACTTATGCAACATAAAACGTGTCTAGGATATGCTGTAATGATCTTCTGCAACAATTATATGCTCGTAAATCTTGGTAATAACAAAGCGCCGGCGGAGCCGGCGCACTCCAAAAGCACCTCCGGTGCTCATTTTTTCACAGCCTCAGAGCACCGTACTCCAAGGCTTCGCAAGCAACTCTCCCATCTCCTTTCTTCTTTCTCCTTTAAACACGCCCAGGGTGTAGGCGCAGCGCAAACCCGGGCTAGCAGTTATTATAACTTGCTCCAGCATTGTTCTATGTTTTTCAAAGAATGGCCGTTTTTAGGATTGCAGCACTGTACCAGTTTTGAAAATTTTTCCACGCTCACATTTTCCTGTGTAATACTTGTAGAATTAAATGATGGAAAAGGATTCCCTGCCGGTGCAATGGCTTGTTGATATACCGTGTAAGACAATCTGGCATTTTGAAGGACTTTTTTTGGCTCCATCTTTTTTAATATTCCGACTATCTCGTCATAAGAACTATAGGACAACTTTGGATCGCATATTAGAGGGCCGATATTGACATATCCACTTGCTCCGGAAAGTGGGAAATGTTCAATATAATATTCAGGTACATAATTAGGTTCAACATCAGTACGCGTGAAGGTGGCTGTACAACCACTTTGTATTGGTGGATTGAATGAATTTAAAAGTGATGAAAAAATTGAAAACACGAAAATCTCCTTTTTAGTTTTTTTATTTATGAATATTATTTTATCACTCTCACAAAACAGAAAACAGGGTATATTCTACCCTCAATATTTTATCTCCAGTGATATATAATTTTGATAAATTATCAATAATAGGAGAATATATATATATGAGTTCCTCATTAAGTTCGGTGTCATCATCACTGTTTGTAACCACATCACGCATGGTAATGTCTGCCACTATTACCACACAAGATTCATTTTCCAACATCTTTAAAAAGTGTATTTCAAAGGATCCATTTAATAATTGCCATGTCGATTTAACGAGCAAAGGAGTTAATAAGGAATACTCCCATCCGATCGCAACTGAAATTTTCTCTCAACTCTTCGGAAAAGAAAAAGTTTATGATCATATATTCGTAAAATTTACTCCAACCAATACTGATCTTTATACTTATCTTATCAACCAAGACTTCAAAATTCACAGTGGACATCCTGATGTTCTTCTAGTTAAGCGCTGTTTTGGACATCAAGACGGTCAATGCGCAATCAATGCAAAAACAGTATTGCCTGTGCCAAATAAAAAAGGTCTCTACTATAAATTGAGAGATATGACAACCAAATACGATGATAGAACGGACAAGTTTGATGTCTTTTGTGACATCATTATGGGAGCATATCCTTTCACTAAAGTTAGTGAAATATCTTTAGAACAAGTAATTAAGGAAAATTTGGAATTTGACTACACAACAGTCATCCAGGAGCTTCCCGATAATGTCGGAGGAAGTTTCAAAAAGGGTTACATCACTAGGATATTGTCTGAAGGACTTCACAATAAATATATGGGTGATGCAAAACTCTAAATTAGATCATTTTACGATCCTTTAACGGATCGCAGGATAGCAGCCAGGGCGGATTGTGGATAGAGCGATTGTTTATCCGGCGAGTTTTTGAGGATGTGTTTGACAAAGAACGTTTCGACCATGGCGAGGTTTTTATCTTTGAGCCATTCCCGGAGGATTTTCTTTTCTTTGGCAGTGTAGATCAGTTCACCGCTTAGGAATTTTGCTTGGACAATCAGTCCGGCAATTTTAGGGTTGTTGTTCAAATCCTTGTCGGAGAGTTTTTTTGCTCCGCTCTGTATCAATCCCAAATTGAGGTCGTAGAGGCCTAGTACAGGATTTTTTACATCTTGAGGCATCTCTTGGGGTGTGTAAATCAAATACAACGACTTATAATCAAATACATCGATTTCCATCATCTTACCTTCGAGATCGCGCATACAGAGATAATCAGATATATGACGTTCCCCAAGACGTAGTGATTCTTTTTCACTAATCAATTCGGTGAAATGGCCTTGAACAACACTTCCATCTTTTAGGATGACTTTGAGAAAGGGGTTTTGAGGGATTTGTTTATTCTTTACCCTCTCGTTTACAGCGTGAATGGTTATTTTTTCAGCCTCCGGGATTTTGTCAACGTTAAACCTTTCTCGTTTCAGGTAGTCTGAAAAGAAACAGACATCTTTTTGACTGATGAGAATGGCACCCACATTTTCAGTATTGTCCGGGTCTTGAGAAACCAGCAGATTTTTAACAGGGAAGGTGATGGCGGGATCGGCCGAATTCTTTTCCAGAAGAGGACAAAAGTTATATGAAGCGCGCAGTTCAGGATCGAAGAGCCCTTTGCAATAATTTAGGACAGGATGATTATGAAGGAGATCATTAAATTCTAAGATAGGAGGCTGCATGTTAGATTTAGAGGCTGCAGTTGAATAAGCCCAAAGAGCGTCGCCATTACGCCTGGCCTTGGAATACCTATCAGTATTTTTTTGGATCGATTCTATCTCTTCTTTCGGCAACTGTCTGCAAGGCTGCAAATCCACTTTTTCAAGAGGAAGCCATTGCCAATGTAAATACATCGATGAGTTTGGGCTTCCACTGCTGCTTTGAGATTTGATTTCTTGTTCCTTTAGGGTTTCCTGTTCTTTTTGCTGTTCTTTTTCCACTTCAATCTGGTTGTCCATTTCCCGGGATGCCAACGAAGGGATTTCATCAGGCAGTAGAGGAAATTTCTCTGCAATTTCATCGTTCATAGCTTTTGAAAGGCGCTTTTGGGTCTCTTCTAAAGGGATTCCTATTGCTGTCAGGGCAGCAGCTGCCGATTTCGAAATATTCTCGATAAGGACGCTTATGACAAGAGCTTTCCCTTCAATTTTCTCCGGTTTTCCAAAGGTGCTGTAGGGACGGTCTTCAATGGAAGGAGCAAGCAATGACTCGACTTCGATCAGAAGTTTATTGCGTTCCGGGATGGTTAACTTTCCGGTTCTAAGCAAGGACATAATTTCCCTTTCGGCTACATTGCGGATGATCTGCTTAACTGCCGAGAGAAGGTGGTCTTCCTTTTTGGCTTTGTTATTGCTGATGATCAGTTTGTAACTATCTATTAGGGAGATCTTATCAGAATGTAATCCGGACTGTGTTCTGATTGCCTCAGCTGCTTCCGGCGTTACTACGAAGTCTATGCTCTGTCCCTTGTCGAGCTCTCTTGGTCTTCCGGCTCCCTGGATGAAGTCAGGGAGCGTTAGGTCATTGCTGATGGTCATGATTGCTTTGGAAAAGGCGGTTAATGGAATATCGCTACCTCTTGAATGCCTTTGATCGTAATAAGTAAATAACTGCTCTTTGGCGAGACGGCATTGCGAGTATGGGATCGAATGGGACTTGCCGGTTTCAAGGACGTGAAGTTCGTCTCCTTTAAAGAATGTGACCCCTTTTAAAATAGAGTCTGGACCGACTCTTTCGATTTGTTTGAGAATTTCCCTTGCGACATTCTCATTTTCAATCCCTTTGAAGAGGAATCCGGTGTCGATAATGGCACGGAAGGAAGAGAAGAAAGCTTGAATCCCTCCTTTTGCCTGAATGATGGTATTAACGACGGATGGGAAAGTTGTTTCTTTTAATAGAAGTGTATTTTCCGGTAGGCGGCTCTTTTCCCAGAGGATAGAAATTGTTTTTCCATCCGTGCCTGGTTGGGAGATCAATTTAAGTTTGCCTGGAAAGATCTCTTCGTTGGGTGTGGCGGTGAATCCTTGAACAGTAGCAAACATATCGAACAAGGATTGGGGGTTGGAGCTCATTTTTCGCGGAGGAATGGTGATATCGGGCAGGACAACATCTTCCACGAAGCTGATAATCCTTTCTGGGTCTTGATTTATCGCTTTAGCAAGGTGTTCAAATTGGGTATGGTGTCTTAAATGAAAGAAATCGGATGAATTTTTTGGTTCGCCGAAAACGTGGCTGAATTGTTTGTAGCCTGCTGTTTCGTGTAGCTGGAGCGAGCGGTCATTTTGCAGCTCTTCAAATGCTTTCTTTTGTAATTCCTTGACGTAACTAGTCAAAATATGTACAGGCACCCCTTTTAGAAGATAGGTTTGGATAGTGTAATGGGCCAGCTCATAGGGATCTTCATAATCAGATGTTTTGTTTGGGTAGGTGTTGTCCATAAAGGGGACAGCCACCCGTTTTTTTGGATCATCAGAAAAACCGTAATCGACATCACAGTGTTTGCTGAGGGTGCGCCTCGCGATTGTGAGCTCTTTTTTCAGGATGGAGCAAAGATCACTTATCAGTTCCGGTTGCGCATCCATCCATCTTTTACTTTGTGCATCGCCTTTATTCAATAAGTATCCCAACAGCAACTCTTTATTATCGCCTATATTTTTAATAAATTCATGTAAGGGAAATTTAGTGTTGTTTTCAATTTTATTGATGAAACTGTTGAGGATCTCCTGCTTCCAATCTTTGTTATACTCTTCTTCGGTCAATGTGGGCGCCTTGAAAAACAAAGGAGATCTCGCTAAAGTACGAAAGAACTCGGCGACCAGGGCCCGCCTTTCATGACGGAGTGGTTCGGGCTTACCTACTGTAAAATTAACTTCGAGTTTCACATTTAAAATCTCGTCGGCCTCGTCCCAGATAGCATCTCCTTCGTCTTTGATTAACGTGAGTATGTCTTGCAATAAATTGATTTTCTTCTCAAGGGTGGTGTCGTGTTCGGCTCCATGTGCTTGCAGATACAAAGCCTCGCGGTATTTCAAATATAGGCAATGTAGGCTTTTTGGAGTCATCATCAGGTAATTTTGCTTTTTCCTGACATCGTTCATCTTCTTCAGAATGCTTTGGAGTTTATCGACTGTAAATTCAGTATTTCTGTCAAAGTGGAGGACCTGAGTATATTGTTCAAAGATATCCCCGGACTGGGCTAGCATATTCTGAGTGGTTGCTTTGTAAAGCGCTTCCGGCACGACTACGATAGGAAGTCTGTGGCCGTCGGCTTTTTTCAATGCCAGAATAGGCAAGAGTATTTTGCTTTTGCCTGCTCCCATGATCATTTGCAAGATAACATTAGGGGCGGGTCCGTTGTCTTTGCGCATCATTTTTTCCAGATTATAGACCTGGTCCTTGCGGAGGCGTACGTTGCCAAGATGTTCGAAGATGAGGTATTCGGGGTGGTCTTGCGCTGAATAATTCCGTTTTGCCGAAATTTCATCTAAAAGGCGCCTGGATAAATTTAAGTAGTCAGGGTCATCCGGTGGAACCTCGCCCAACTTTTCGATTTGTTCCAGGATATCTAATGCCCGGGCAGCTTGCTGCCGCAGCGTTGCATGTTCAAGGTATGCGGCAATGCCCTGATTGATGGCAGCGATTTCCGATGGAGAAAGAATAGAGTTGATATCTGCAAAATCGCCGGGCCTTTGCCTCAGGAAAGCTAATAGCAGTTGCTGCATTGTCGCAGGGGTGCGGATTGTTCCTGCATGCTCCATACCCATTTTCAAGACCTTTTGCATTTCAGCCGGAAGTTTATTAGCTAAAGCCAGAAGTTCAGTTTCTTCGCGGAATGATTGTTTGAACATTTGACTTTTTTGAATGGCCAGCTGCGCCTTCAAGAGCTTCATTTTGGATGGTTGAAGCCTGAATGATGCAGCTAATTCACCTCTTTGAGCGTATTCTCTGATGTCTTGAATAAGGGCTGCCGATTCTTTATCGTTCTCATCCAGGACGTTAACCAATTCAGCCAGGGTTTCTTCTCTTTGAGGTTTAGGAATGATTTGAAAAAGTGATTGGGGATTTTTGATCAAAGTCAATCGTATTGGATCGCGCAACATGAGCGGTTCGAGGGGAGACCTTCGTTCTTCTTTAATTTCTAATGTCCGTAGTACCTCAGGGCTGCTTTCGCTCTTTCCTGCAGCGCCGGGCCTTGTTTTGCTTTTCTCCGTTTCTATAGCTTTCTCCACCACTGAAGGCCATCTTGCCACAGGTTCTTCCCATAGGTTAAAATCCTCTTCTTCATCTTCTCCGAAGAATTTTTCAAAAGATGGAAATTTTTCCGGTTCATTCAATACATTAAGTAAAAAGAGGCGAAGGTTTGCATCTGCATTGGTATACTGCTTCAGCAGTGAAAGGATCTGTCTAAGCAATGGTTTTTGCGGATGGTCCGGCACCTGAGCCCAAGTGTAAAAGAGGCGAAAGTGTTTTGAAAAATCGGTGCCCGGACGGAAAAAGGAATATTTCTCTATAGCAAAGTCGGGCATAGGGGAGGCGATAGCCCGTCTGATTGCCTTTTCACTATCGGATAGAGAGTCAGTGAGGTCGGTCGTATATTCGCTTTGCCATCCTGATGTCCTTACCCGTGTGGGCACTTCGTTGGCTCGCAGGGGATCCTTGAGCATGGCCAGCCTATTAGCCAGCCGCTCATCTGCAGAATAGGCACAAAGGTTATTAAGAAGGGCAATTTCTTCTTCCGGACGCAGTTTGAGCGTAGCCGCATGATCTTCCAATGTCAGATAATTAAGATATTCATTTTTGAGTTCTTCCATAGAAGCATCACGCCCACTTCTCCTATAAACAGTTTCAGCGCCAAATTCAGTAAGGTTCTGAAAGTAGATTCCTTGAGCGGCCAGGTAGGCTGCAGAAGCTTTGGGAGCTCCGTCAGAGCTGTTTTTGTAAAGCTGTTTGAGCTGATTGAAAAGTTGTTTTTCCTGAACGGAAAATTCATCTACCGTCCTTGCTGACTGCCTGAAGCATCCTTGCGCCCTTTCATACGACTTCTGCGCCAGGAATAGCATTCCTAGAAACATGTTTGAAGAGGGATCTTGAGAGGCGATCCTTCCTGTCAAACTATCCAAACCATAGGAAAAATAGCTCCGTTCTGTTTTTTGTTGGGGAGGTGGATATTCTTTCTTTAATGCAAAGTTAGCTGTCAAAGAGCCTTTTTTGAGCACTGTGATTTCCTGATTCGGGATAATCACTTGCTTTTGCCCTTTTCCATTTTCAAGGACAAGGTATTCGGAAAATCCTGTCAGTTCTCGTATGCTTTGGTGTAAAGCAATGTAATATCCGGGAAACTCATTGCAATACGCACGCTGCACTCCCTCCTCATTTTTGACTTTAAAGTTCAGTCCAAGGCGGGGCAACTCAATTTCAGCCGGTTCATTATTTTTCTCCCAGATATTAATGTAGTGGAGTTCTTCTATCCGTGATAAAAAGTCAAAGGCCCTATCGCGACCTTTATAGATATCTATCAGAGAGAGATTCCCTTTTTTGATGCTTTCTACTGCCGGGGGTTCTGATGATGATAAATGTGCGGTGAAAGCTGGTTCCCACCCCTGTGTTGTATCAATAAACAGGATTTGGGATATATCAGGCTGATCGTCGCAGGAGATCCATGCTGAATGAAATTCGTAAAGTGCCTTGCTTCCCAGCCCATTTTTGAGACTTTCCGAAAGTTCGTTTTTCGGAATGAGCTGGCACCAATCTCCTTTCATCTTTCGCTGAATGACTACACGATTGTCATCGAGGAAAAATCTTGTGGAACCATCCCTTGAGATAAAGCAGTTGGGACTTTCCTGAACGGCATCAATCGTTTTGCCGCCAAATAGCGCTTGATATTCGGAGTGGGTGATGATCTTGGAGGGTAGCTCAGAATAGATTTTTCCTTTTTCATAAAATTTTCCGTCTGAAATATTGATGGTGTATCGTCCGTCAGCGCTGATGCAAATAGGAAGTTTTGAAGTATCCCACTCCATCGCTTGGAAGTTTGAGTCATTTGTAAGATAGGCGGTGACTTTATTCAATACTTCATTGCTTGCCAGAGATCTTAATTCATCGGTTCTTCGAAACAACGTGTTCTTAACCTGATGCAAAAGAAAGCTGTCTTTGATTTCTTTGGAAGGAAATTGGGTGAATTTACAGGCTGCTTTTAATAAGTCTGCCGCATCGTCGCCATTTAATGGTCGATTGTCATGCAAAAAGGTCGCAATATACTGAGCCGATGCAACGGCTAATGCTTCAGGCTCTTTGTGGGCTATAGCTAAATCCATCAGGCTACGCAGCAACGATCTCGGGTCAGGGGATTTATTCAACGCTTCCATCATCACAGTACGAAAGGATGCAGGAATGTCTTCGTTGGAAGTTCTAACAATCTCTTCGCTGAACATCCTTAACAATCCGACGAAATAGGCACAGGTCTTATAGTCTCCCTCATCGAGAAATGTATGGTAACCCTGAAGAGCAAATCCTAATAGTTTTTCCGCAAATTCGGGCACCTTCTGAAGGTATTGTGAGATGTAATTGTTTTCAAATAACACGATTTTTGCAAAAGCCTGAAATTCCGGATCTTTCAATTTAGAAAGATGTCCCTGAAACCGGGAAACTGCATTTTTTACCTGTAATTCCCAATGAAGCTCTCCGGCGTTGGTGTCACTTTTTGAACGCAAAAGCAGCAATTCCCGTATTTCACTATCGCGTAATCGTTTAAAACCTTCCTTTTCAAGCGGAACACTCTGTATCCACCCTTCATCCCAGTCCCACCCATTGCCCAAAGCTAAAATCTTTTGCAGGTCCTCATCCTTGAGGTCCTGGTAAGAGTGGTAAAACTCGGTACGAGATGCATTGTTTACTGTTTGTCCATTGAATGACGGGTTTTTTATTTTATTCTCATAGGAACTTAGACCGTACCAGTTTTCTTTATTGTTTAGATTGATTTGTCTGCTCGATTCTTCCTGGAGTCTTGACGGGCTTAAAAAGAGGGGATGTCTGCCTGATTTAAGAGTATAGATGTCCCCTTTCAGAATGTATTGTGCGAGGAGAGACTGCTTTTTGAGTGCACAGAAGGTGGGGGGCATGATCTCTCCCTCCAGATCACAAGATGCAACGGCTACCCTGTCGATTTCCCTTGGAAAATCTGCCTCTTTATAGCGTCGATAGAACTTTTCCAGATTCTCCGGTTTCTTCAGGTATTCATAAACGTAATGGATGTCTGTCTGTTTCTCTTCTCGTGCTTGATGTCGTGCTTGATGATAGATTACCGGACACGGTCGAAACGATTCTTTTTCGTCAGGAAAATCTCTTGTGTAATCATAAATGAGTTTAATCCGTTTTGAGTAATTAACATCATACAGATTGCAATCTCCAAAAACCTTAACGCCTCCATCCCAGCAGCTTCTGGCATAGAATAACCAGGAATAGAGAAAATCTTTTTGTATGCCAAAAAAATGGCTAAATTCATTCCAGGGCATCGACCAGGTTTGTAGCCCCTCCGGGTCGTTGTTAAGAATAGCCAGTTTGTGGAGGACTGTCAGCGCAGAGAATACATTGACAATATCTTCCATTCGTTGATGTTTATCAAGCGGCAGCTCAGTCCTCGCACTAAGGAGATGTTCGCTCATAGATGAGATGGCGACCATACAATATTCTCTCTCATCAGGCGTCAGGTCATTCCATATATCCCTTTCACCGGATTTAGGCACCGGCAGCTGTTCCAGAACCTGAGTAATCCATGATCCTAGCGCAGCAAAATCTCTACTTTCATAAAGCCGGTCGCAGTATTTGACGCTTTCACTTAATAACTGCGGCAGTCGGGCAGGATCGATGACTGCAAATGGGGGTTTTAGATAGTGGGTTGATGCAACGGGTCGGAAGTCGAATTTCACACGGCTCGAAAGGGGAGGTGGAATTTCTACCGGATTTGTGCTTAGTGGTGCAACCGGAATTCCCGAGAGTTCCGCTTGCGGGGCTTCCATGTAGCGTAGGGCATGATCACTTTTTTCCCCCTTTTCAATCTGTGCCGAAATTTCACTCACGGTAGCGTATACTTGTTTGAGTTCTTCCTGTGAAATAATTTGTCGGTGAAAATGGTCAAGACATTCACGTGCAAACTGCTGAACACCCTGTTTGATCAGCAGACGAAGCTCTTCATCGCTTTCCAGTTTTGTGGCGTGGGATTCAAAGAAATCCACTAACGAACTAAGTTTAATTTCATAGATTAACCTGCTGCTTTCAGCGGGGTTCATATAATCTTCAATGACAGCTTCGAGTCCGGCCCATGAACATATGCCCGAATGGTGTGGAACAGTGTAGTGATCTAAATCTTTGGGATAGCTGACTTTTTGTCCATCAAACATCGATAAGAAGGAATCATAAAAGTCCTTTGCACTATATCTTGCAGGAGCTCCTTCTAGCGTATCGCGTCGGACTTTCATTTGCACCATAGGCAGCATAAACGATGTGTAATTAATCTCATGGGATGGAATATTCACTAAATCAACAAATGGGTGGTATTTGTCCTTTCCGTCTATTTCAGCTCCGGGATGATATTCTAAGCCTGCTCCCTTATTGTAAATTCTCAGGGTGAAATTGCCATTGTCAAGCCGCGTCAGCCTTAGATAAATGGCATGGCCCGGCTCTCCCGCCCACCCGCCTCCAAATAAAAGGCTTTGTCCTGCTCCAAGTTTGTTGATGGCCTCATTAAACTCTTTTTCAAGTTCTTTGGGTATCGGGTTACCTTCTTTAGAAGTCTTAATTGCCCGGTCGCGGCTCTCTATCATTGGAAGGCTATTGTCGATCAGGGTCGATAATGATCCCAACGCCGGCCTATCCCGCCAATGGTTTTCGGCCACCCCTTTTTTGAGAAAGTGTTGTAAAAGACCCACCATCTCTGAATCAACAGCTCCTTCCAATCCCGTCTCAGAAATGAAAACGTCCCCATGAATGTGGGCAAATTCCTGTTTTGAAAGTTGATGCGGAGGCTGATTATTCTTTCCAATGAGTGACGAAGAGGTGAAATCCGGGGGAGTCAAGTCTTTGGGCAGATTTGCTGTCACAGTGCGATGCAGGCTTTCCCTGACCGATTCCCATTCTTCCTCAGAGGCTAGTTTTATGGCAGCAGTTCGATGTTGTAATATTTTTCCTGTTGCTTGTTGAATGACTGCATCGGCCTTTTTATATAATCTGACCGTATCGTCGAAAAGGTGTTTGATGTTGGCTGCCAGATGTTGCAGCTCTTTCCATTGTTCTTGATTGAGCGGCCCCCTTTGTCTTAACGGCTTTTCCGCTTCAGAAACCTGCTTTTCAAGGTTGTCTGCCAGGTAACTGATCCGTCCTGCCAACTCTTCACTCTTGCTTTTACCCGTTAACTCAATGGCTTCTTTTTCGGATTCCTTCAATAAAGCTTTTGCTAATACCTTAACCTGTTCTTGAAATTGTGAAACTTGTCCCTTTATTGTTACAATGCACTCTTCCGCATCGGCGCTATTTTGCGCCTGAAAGGACTTATTCAAATGATCGAAAATATCAGATTGGTCAGTTAGGTTGCGCACTGTAACCTTCCTTTTAATAGGATCTCTATGATTATTATAATATTTTTAATATTTTTTTATCTAAGATTAATATTAATATATATTTATTTATAAAAATAGGGTATTTAATACCTTAATTCTTTAATAAAAGCCGATTCTTCTTGGTTGGAATTCGCTATCCCTTAGTTTTTCACCTTGTATAAAAATAGGCTGCCTCATCAAAACGCCTTGTAAAAAACATAGCTTCTTGTTATTTTTAGTGGTATGAAGAGAGATATAGAGAAAGACTTATTGCTTTGGAAGAATAATTCAAGACGAATGCCCTTACTGTTGCGTGGTGCAAGACAGGTTGGCAAATCGTATGTTATTGAACAGTTTGGGACGAGATATTTTGATAATTTTGTAGTTATTAATTTTGAAGAATATCCGGAGTTCAAAAGCTGTTTTACAACGCTTCATCCCAAACAGATTATTGCAACCCTGGAACTTGTTACAGGCAGGAGCATTCAACCGGGTAAAACTCTTTTATTTCTCGATGAAATACAAGATTGCCCTGAAGCGATAATGGCTCTTCGCTATTTTAAAGAGCAAATGGCTGACTTACATATTATAGGTGCAGGGTCTCTCCTTGAATTTGTGCTTAATGATGCTCAGTTTCGGATGCCTGTTGGACGAGTACAGTTTATGTATCTTAGGCCTCTTTCTTTTAGCGAATATTTGGAAGCCTCCGGTAACGAAAAGTTAAGAGCCTACCTTACTTCAGTTCATCCGGCAGATGTTATAGAAGAGGTGGTTCATAAACGTCTCCTTACACTTGTACGAGAGTATTTTGCCCTTGGGGGTATGCCGGCTGTAGTTTCAGAATTTTTGCTCTCAAAAAGCCTTTTGCATTGCCAGGAAATTCAAACATCATTGCTCACAACATTTAGAAACGATTTCGGAAAGTATGCAGGACGGACACCTCACGAGCATTTACAGACCATTTTTTCAAAAGCTCCAGGGCTCGTAGGCAAATGGTTAAAGTATAAAACTTTAGATCCAGATACATCAACCGTTACTCTAAAAAATGCCCTGAGAAAACTATGTGATGCCGGGCTGATTATTTTAGTCTATGCAACTTCAGGCGCCGGGCTACCTTTCATTTCACATGCAAATGAAAAAAAGTGCAAATTTCTTTTTCTGGATATAGGACTTGTAAAACGGGCGTGTAATCTTGGTCTGGAGCTTCTTTTTAAAGAAGACCTGATGCTTATTAACGATGGGCAATTGGCAGAACAGTTTGTGGGACAAGAGCTTCTTGCTTATTTGCAAAAAGATGAAATGAATGGCCTTTTTTCCTGGAAGAGAGAGGAAAAAAGCAGCAGTGCTGAAGTGGATTTTTTAGTCGCTATCGATTCACGCATCATTCCTATAGAAGTAAAAGCGGGAGCGACCGGCAAACTTCAATCACTAAAGATTTTTCTTTCGGAAAGAAAACTACCGCTTGGTGTGCGGATTTCTGAGTTGCCCCTTTCTTTACAGCACAACGTGCTTTCCCTTCCGTTATATCTTATCGAACAGCTTCCCAGGCTGGTTAAAGAAATTGTACCTTAAACCTAAAAACGGCAGTTCAAGACGGCCAATAACGCCAATCTTTTGATCCACAATCCCTTACACTAGGGGTTGCCTTCACCGTTTGGGAATGTCAACCCCTTGTGTAAGGGATTGTGAATCAAAATCTTGACATTCTTGGCCATCTGCAATTGCCTTTTTTAGGTTAAATGAATAGGGTCAGACCCTTTTCATATATAGAGAATTGCCGCTTGCGAAGCCTTGGAGTTGCGGTGCTCTGAGGCTGTGAAAAAATGAGCACCGGAGGTGCTTTTGGAGTGCGCCGGCTCCGCCGGCGCTTTGTTATTACCAAGATTTACGAGCATATAATTGTTGCAGGAGATCATTACAGCATATCCTACGACACGTTTTGCGTTGCATAAGTGTGTGTAATAACAAAGCGCCGGCGGAGCCGGCGCACTCCAAAAGCGGCTGCGCCGCCCAGTAATCCTTAGTCGGTTTGAGAAGGACAAATGATGGTTTCATCAATAGCTTTAGACTGTGCCGTGCAATTAATGAAATTCACTTTTCCGATTTTCCCGGTACCGCGAATAATCAGATGGATTCCGGGCTTGTATTCGCCATTCACCAACTGATAAGGTTTACCTTCTATTCTTCCGGATGCATCTCTCGAAAGATGTCCACGCAATGCACCGTTAGGATAATTGAATGAAGGGGGATAGCCGGTGACAGAGTGTCCATCTTGCATGGCGTCTTCTTGCGTTTCGGGTAACTCCTTAATCGTCAATTCATCTATCTCTGCATTGTCCAAAGTGATCACACATTTGGGGGCTTTAGGCACAATCAGAACGACAGACTCGGCTTTCGTGTTGGTAAGTTGAATAGATCCAACAGAGGAACAATTTCTCAGTTGTGAGTTTGTTGCGTAAATTGTTCCCTTTTTGCTATCGACATATCTTGCATTCACTCCGGTTAATGTAATTAGACCTGCAGCATCAATCCTACCGGCCTGTGGTTGGGCTGTTTCATTTGACCATATGATTGTTCCTTTTGGTGACTGCAGCCTTTTCAATGCCGAATTTTTTGCAGTAATGGAGCTGTTCTCTGACCGGATTTCCCCATTAGTGGCTGTCACATCGGTTAAAGTAATGTCATCTTGAACTTGTACTTCGCCTTTAAAAGTGCATCCGGTTGCTTTCAGGGAAATGTGATCATCCCCGATGCGGTAATGGGATTCAAATGTTTCACCGCTTATTGTGCGGGTTGTTTGGCTTGGTATAGAACGTAAGATCAAACGCTCTGTCGTTGAGGTTTTATTCTTGGTGGTAAAGTAAGGAGAACTGTTCGAGATTGAAGAAAACGAAATTCCACTACCGAAACCGAATAGGTTGCTTGACATTCCTCTCTGTTGAGGTGGAATAAATTGCTCCGAACAATTTATCATTTTTCCCCCGCTGGCTGTCAGACAGAAACCGACTTGTAGTCTGGCAATGGGTGTTTCATCAGAATAGAGTTGCTTTGCAAAATTCTTTAATCGAGTGAAGTCTGTTTCTTTTCCCTCGTCCATGGACAGTTCAAGGGCAGTCCTTTGTTGGTAGTACATTGATATTACAGCCATGATATGTGCCGCATATTTTACTGTCGAATTTTCGAATCTAAACGACTGCCTTTTTCCAATTTGGGAATGATTTGATAGATAAAATGACCGAAGTCCTGTTACTGCTTCCGAATCATCTTTATATATTGTACTCTCTATTTGTGGTCCGCCCGGTGGATTTGAAGAGGCTGGATGTGCTAAATCAGCCGGTACACTTGGGCCATAATTGTTAGATGAACCTATTGAACTCATAAATTTCTCCTATCTTTTGACATAAATTAAAATTAATAAACAAAGATATATTGTATAGAAATCGTAACTTTAAATTTTAGGGTATTTTCTACCCTAAAATTAAAACTTGCTGATTGTTTATAATGTATTCATTATTAAACGTTTTAATTTAGTCAATAAAATATAAGGAAGATATATGAGTTCTATAAGCTCTTCTTTGAGTGCAGCTAATTATAATAGCGGACACCAAGCTCAGGCCATTTTTCTAAATCTCGATGGGATGTTAGCAGATGAAAAGTATTTACATGACAGCAGAACCTGTACCTATGCTAAGTGCCTGCAAAATGGAGCTAGAGATAATTTAAAAAGGCTAATTCGTATTGTGCAAAATGTGCAAGTAAGAATTCATCTTGTTATTTATGACGAGTGTACAAAGCACTTGAACAGAGAAGAGTTCCTAAGTATGTTTCATGGTCATGTATTTTCTGAAATCATCATTGAAAAAATACCGGATAGCGTTGATCAAGAAGGTTTGCTGTTTGAATCAGCATTTGAAGGGACAGCACGGAAAATTGCTTTCTGGTTATATAAAAATCCCGAAGTCACAAATTATGTGATTTTTGACATTCACCTCGGATTAGCAAACTCATTTCCCGGGAAATTAATCGGAATCAATCCCGCTCATCTTCTAAACCGAAGAAATATTAATGATGCAGCAAACGTTTTATATATTCCTTCAGAAAATGATCACCCACCAATTGAAGAGTTTCAACAAATGAGGCCCATTCCAACTTCTGAATCCGACAACGCCCTTGAACTAAGTGACGGCCAATTTTTCAGCTGGAAAAGCTTCTCTGAAGTATCTCAGGAAGAAATGGATCGGAGGATCACCCAACTGAGTCAAAATCCTCCCAAAATGATTAATGATAATAAGAGTGTTGAAGAGATGATTGGCGAGATGTGGTGGATCTCTCCTCTTTGCAGCACCGTTAAAATAACCCCTCAAAGGGAAATAGAAAACCGTGAAGCTATTCGCTTTTTTCATTGGGTTGCCAAAAATTTTAAACCGCTCAGTTTATTATTAAAATTTGGGGAATTTAGCAGATACGAATTGAATTCTGTAAAAGCTGATGAGATGGCTAGAGAGATGAGGTTCTTTATTCGCCGGGTGGCAACCCTTGCTACAAGCAATGCCGGGATCAACTTACCGGAATTGGATTTTAGCGGTTTTGGTTTAGGTGTTTTGCCTGATGAGATCGGCCTCTTTAAAAATGTACGCGAGTTAAAGCTTGGAGGATGTTCTTTGACTAAGCTTCCCGATTCAATCGGTGAGCTGAAAAAGCTAACACACCTCGACCTTAGCGGCAATCAGCTATCGGAATTGCCAATAGCCATCACAGACTGTTCACAACTGCGTTTTATTAATCTTGCAGGCAATAAATTTACCTATTCCCATCTGCTCGATATTGCACGAGGGTTCCTTTCAAAGGGAAATGCATGGGGAGCAGTTAAAGTGGCAGTTCATGCCATTGCTGTAGCCCAACAGAAAAAACCGGTGTGCAAATTGCCCGATTCAAATCCTGCTGAAGAAGCGGTCACGTTGCTTAAAGAAGCCATGGAAAAATGTTTCCTAAACGAAGATTATAAACATCTGCCGGGCCATATCATGGAAGCAGTCGAACAAATTTCCGATGACTATCACAAGTATGAATCGTTCATTGAGATTTTGAAGGGACTCGGAGAGGCAAAGAAATTTTGTCTCAATACTGAAGAAAATGAAGCGTGGGGGGAATTAGTCAGTAAAGTGACTACGGAATGTGGTACATTAGCCAATTCATTTCCCCCGAATATGGGCAGGCATTCAGCCTTGTGCAAACTTGCAGAAGTGCTTTTTTCAATCGATAGCCCTTCCGGAGGCATGGCAGTCTCTTGGCTGGCCATCGATTTCAGCAAGACCCGGCCTGATTATAACTGCTTGACAATGATAACTGATCTCAAATTTGCTGAGCTTGAAAAGATCTCAAACATTTTGACGAGTGCTTCAGAAAAATATGCTAAAGAAAACAGGATGAATTTGGCTGTGCAATTAGCCAAGTATATTCCAATTGAAAAGTTTCGAGCTGTCACGCTTGACATCATAGAACACATGAATAAATAAGCCAGAGGTAAAATATGTCTATTCTCCCATCTTGTAGTTTTAATATGATTCCTAATTTTATTCATGCAACACCATGTTTTACATATTCTTTATCCAAGTCATGCGTGACTCAAATAAAGAAATATGCTTCAGATATTGTGTTCAAAAAAGCTTTCACTACTCAAATCAATCGTTATCGTATTGATAATAAAATCAATTTCACTATGTCAAATAGCAAAAATCAAATACTTGTACCCGCAGTTCAAAACAGACATTACAGCAATAATTCACACTACAATAAGTCGAATGGTTCTAACAAAAATAACGATCACATTCCTTTTGGGACTCTTTTTGGAGCATTTATTGTTTATCAAACACTTCCATTTATGTTTCATGTAGTTGATAGAGGATTAGATATATACAAAAATGAAAGATCATTAAAGCACACTCTAGCTTTAGAAAAAGCAATTAATGAAAAAGATGTTGCAGGTGTTAAAAAATGGCTCGAAAAAGGAGCCGATGTTGATTGGTCTTGCAGTATCCCAAACCAAATCGATAACAAAATACACAGAAGCCTTTTTACACAAGCCTGTAAAAAAGGAAATATCGAAATAATTGAGTTAATGTTAGAGAAAAAACCACTTCTGAGTACAGCAGATGAGGGATGCTATCAACATAGTGAAAGTGGAAACATATATGAAGAATACACTACAATAATTGAATTCTTGTCCCAAAATCACTATAGGTATGAAAATGTATCCGAAGTTATACGCGTATTAGTAAGGCATGGAGCTGAACCGGGTTTACATTGCTTAAGTTATACCCTTGAGAAGAATGATTTTGAGCTTTACAAAATTTGTATAGTTGCTTCAGAAAAAGACGTTAAGAATGGACTTTTTGGACCATTGTGCGAAAGGAAGCAAGAATTCGATAATCGAATGATCGGCCAGCACAAATAATCAGGGCACAGGAAATCAAAACACATTTTCGAATTTTGGAGAGAAGTCCATTTTCGTGCCGGTGCCAGTGCCCGAAATTCCAGCGTAGGGTAGCCTGAATTGCCGCTTGCGAAGCCTTGGAGTGCGGTGCTCTGCACCGCCTTTTGGCGCGGTTGTGGAGATCTTTCTTAT
>Ga0207010_1057_pt1 | contig 23819 bp, 21 predicted proteins | sample Alteio_BWMinCont_82_FD_153465 | JGI IMG/M metagenome (GOLD analysis project Ga0207010, IMG submission 153465) | Enriched cells from forest soil in Barre Woods Harvard Forest LTER site, Petersham, Massachusetts, United States -... | ecosystem: Environmental > Terrestrial > Soil > Temperate forest >...
CGTAATATGCATCGGCGTTTTCAGGAGTAAGGCGGGCATCCAAACCGAAAAGCTCCTGGAAAGCGAAATCCAGCCACAGTCTCGTCGGTGTCCCGCGGAAAAGATAGTAATGCTGCGCGAAAATGCGCCAGATGCGCCTGGGATCCTCAAGTGCTTTTGATCCAATCCGCAGTTGCTCAAGGGAGACACCCTGACTGTAAAGCATGCGAAAGATGTAGTGGTCCGGAATGACAAATAGCGTAGCCGGATCCGAAAATGGTTCGTCTTCGGCAAACCAGCGAGCGTCCGTGTGGCCGTGCGGGCTGATGATCGGCAATTCGCGCACATCGGCATAAAGCCGCCGTGCGACGGAGCGCGTGTTCGGGTCAGCCGGGAAGAGCCTATCTGCGTTGAGAATCGTCACGGATCCGCCACCGTAGATGCGCTGCCGGCCAGGCAACTCTTCCAGTCTTGGGATTGTTCAAAGTTGAGCGCCATTCCGTCCATCGATTGCGATCGGCCTCCGTCGCGCCGATCATTCTTTGCAGATTCATCCCCAATGATTGGCAATAGAACCTCGCAATCACTGCGCAATCGCCGCTTTGCTCATTTGCGCGCGTTACGGCGGGTAACTCTAATGGGGAAGATTGTGTGAGTCAATTCGGAGGTACAAACAAAAAAACCTTAGCAGAGAGAAGCGGGTCCATGCCCGATCAATGACAGAACACTTCCTTCCGGGTCCGGCAGGCTTCATAAATGGCTTCCACGAGGGCCAGGCTTCGGCGGCCCTCACGTCCATCACAGCGCGGCTTTGTGTTTGACTGAATGGCCTCGAGGAAATCCTCCAAAACAGCCTGATGTCCTCGCGCGTCACTTACGACCGGTGAGTCTGCACTGCGGTTCGGGTCCGCATCCCCGCCGCACAGCAAGCCTTCAGTCGGATTTCGCAAGTCTGCGGCGAGCAGCCGATCCTGCTCAATGATCAAAGTCCCTTGGGAGCCGGTGAGCTCCAGCCTGCGAGGGTAACCCGGAAATACCGATGTACTGGCTTGCAGCGAGCCGAGCGCCCCATTCCCAAACTGCAGGAGCGCTATGAGTGTGTCCTCCACCTCTATCGCATGCAACGCTGTCTTGCAGCTGGCCTGGACACTCACGACATCGCCGAACAACCACAGCATCAGATCTACCGTGTGCACCGCCTGATTGATCAGCGCGCCGCCGCCATCCAGCGCCCGGGTTCCACGCCAGCGCGATTTCGCATAATAGTCCGGGGGGCGGTACCACTTCACTCGCGCATCCGCGAGAATAGGCTTCCCCAGTACACCTTCGTCCACTGCTTTTTTCACGAGCAGAATGTCAAGCTTGCAACGGTCTTGAAAGAAAACTCCCAGCTTAACGCCCGCTTTATCGGCCTCGGAAATGAGGGCATCGGCTCGCTCGGTCGTGACGTCGATTGGTTTTTCGATCAGCACATGAAGTCCGCGACGCACGGCCGCGATGCCCTGAGTGGCATGCATTGCCGAAGGACTGCCGATGGCCACAAGATCCATGGGACGGTGATTAAGAAACTGGTCGAAATCAGTGTAGGGCTTGGCGCCATGCTCGCGGGACAATCGCGCGACCTTCTCCGCGTTGGTTCCATAGATGGCCGCAATCTCGACTCCCGGCACCGCGCGCGCGGCACGCGCATGCGTCTCGGAAATGTTGCCGCCACCTATCAGTCCAATATGCTTGGTCATTCGTGCTTCTGAAGGTCACTCCGAGCCAAGCCCTTCGTACAATAACTCTTTCGTCTTGGCATAGGAGGTTGCTGCAAAATGCATGCACCCTTGGCAATCGGGCGGGCCAGACGACAAGAACGTACATGGTGGAGGCGGGGGGAGTCGAACCCCCGTCCGAAAAGCGCTACGACACGAAGCCTACATGCTTATCTCAATTCGGTGTGCGACCCGGCTCTTGCGAGCCTGTCGCGCGTTCGCCAGCGGCGCTTGGAATGAGCAAGATGCGCAACCAACTAGTCCGATGGTTCTCGCCCGAGCCTTACGGACCGAAAGGCTCAGGCCAGCTCACTGTGTGACGCCTCTGACCGGGCCCATGAGCGAAGCCCGGGGAAGCGGCAACTTAATTAATTAAGCTGCAAGTGCCAAGTTGTTGTTGGCATTTCTAGTTTCCACCAAGTTACGGGCAGGTGGACCCCGGCATGCCTTCGGGCCGCGACAGCTTCCGTCGAAACCGTGTCGCCCCCACAGACTCCTCTATTCTATCACCTGCGCCAAGAGGCGGCGGGTTTTCAGTTCTCAGCGGCCAGTTTTAAGTTTTAAGTTGTAAGTTCTTAGTGGAACACCTCCTCGGTTGGATCAGTTCCAGAATGGGAATTGTTGATATACACCCGGCAGTTTTCGTAAGAGTGGCAAGCAAAGGACTTGCGGGATACGTAACTTGGAAGAGTGCGTAAGCTCTTGAAGAGAAAGCGCTGAAAAAATGGTCGTTCGGGCATTGCGAAATGTGAACAGTTCCCACAATGGGAAGCGTAGGGGTATACCCCCCGGGCATTTGTAAGAGTATCAAAGGAAAGAGGTTGCGGGAGGGGGCATTTGTAAGGATGTGAGTGCAAAGGAGTTACCCTTCGTTCCTCAGGGCGAGCGGTGGCGGGACTTTCGTCACGGCGGCGAGACAGAGCGGCGGGTCGGGGATGGCGGCTGACGATCACGACTTATGTTACTGGATGAGTACCGTACTCGTCAAGGAAAATTATTAAAGGATTGAGGGGAAAGGGGATAGAACTGAGGCACGTTGGCAGGTTGCACGTTTGAGGTTGAAAGTTTGAGAGGCTGGCGAACGGCAGACCTCCGACAAGGTCGGAACGCACGGGGAGCAGTGCCACCCTCCAAAACCGAAGAGCGAGAGGGGCGAGGATAGGTGAAGAGCTGGCCTTCGAAAATACCATTGATTCGCGATGGACGTTTCCCCGAAAAGCGGAAACGTCCCGTCTGTCCCCAGGTTTCCCCAGGTTTCGGGTGACATGATACGGAATGTTAACCACGGCGATACGGGCCAGACGCGCCATCACAAACAAAATATCAGAAAACGTCCCGTCTGTCCCCAGGTTTCCCAGGTTTCCAGGTTTCCTGTCCCCAGGTTTCCCAGAAGATTGATCGGTGCCTCGTGTCAAAATACGGATTGTTCCAGTGGTTGTTTCTGAGCCCGCAATGATGGTGACGTTTCCCGTCGCCGCGGAATCCGACGGCACGCTCCCACCCATAGCGCGAATTGAGGATTGTACGAGCGATGTGGCCAGTGGGTTCGATGTTACGGGCTGCTGGGCGACGCACGGTAGCAAAACTAACGCGGACAGAACGAAAGAAAGCACAAGTCGAGTAACTCGCACGCTAATCCTCCTGGTTTTGAAGCCACGAACCGTTCGAATGGAACCGGTGAGACGTGGGGACTACACGCTGTCTGAAGGACCTCGCCGGTACCGGCCCAGGCGGGCCGATTGGCAGGATGGGTATTGGTATGTGCTAAATTTATATGCATGTCAACAACTATCTTAGATTATTATTTTATACATACTAAAGAGACGCTTGAAGCGCTGTGGCCGTTGAGTTCGGGGGCGGTCAATTCCCATCCGCCGTCGGCACCGCACCTGCTCGTTAAGCAACAATTGGGCACAACAGTACGGCTAGGCCGTTGACTCCATGGCACCTAGCTTACAAAATGGCAGGACGGGGAAAATATGCCCAAAAACACCCCGAAAACCGGTATGGCACAAGAGTCCAGCGCCATCGAACAGGCGATTACGCGCGCGCTTCGGGATAACCTCGAACGCATCCAGCGCAGTTCGGAAGAGCTGCATCATGCGGTCGGTGATGTGGTAGCCGCTTGCGGCAGCAACAAGCCTGCCAACGCGCTGCCGTCGCTGCTGCGGGCGCAGACTTCTGCCGCTTCGCTGGCGGCTTCTTTGGAAGTGCTTTCGAGATTTGTGACGGTGTCCATGCAGTCTGGGCCGCGCTCGCCGATCGAAGCGCACCTGACGGATTTGGTCGGCAAGGTGGCCGCGGAGCCGCCGGCGGCGCCGCAACGTCCGGTGCCGGTGCCGCCTGTACCTATGGCCTCTACCAAGATAGAAGCTGCGCCCGCTGAAATTGAAGAAGAGCCGGCGGAAATGGAACTTGATCTTCCGCCCGAGCCGGCCAAGCTGCCGGCGATGGAGCCGACCGCGGCTGCGATCGCTTCTGAACCGGAGACGGACGGGGACTTCAACGTCAGCCGACTTTCCCCGGAAGAGCAGGAACTGCACCGGCGAGCGAACCGCGTGGCGAAAGTCTCGATGCAGGACATAAAAATGCTCCGGCCGGAGCAGGTGCGGCTTGGCCGCGAAAAAAAGGATCTCTGCAACCGATTGAAAGACGACATTGAAAAAGCTCATCGCGAATACGACCGCCGCTTCAAGCCCATCATGGACCACCCGGTGGACTATTTTTACCGCTGGATGGTGGAAATTCTCGCCGATGGAGACGCGCATGCCCTCGGCGAATACCCGTACGCCACGCCCGCACGCCATCACTAATCGAACGCAAGGTGTTCGGTTTTCTGGCTGTCCGGAAAATTCCGTATTATTCTGTTCGTCTATGGTGCGCTCGCTGATCGCGTTGATTCTTGGCGTCAGCCTTTCTTTTGGAGGGGCATTTGACGCGTCCGCGCAATCTTCGCAGCACAAGCGCACAAAGAAAAAACCGAAAGCCGTGCCGTGCCAGGCCGGGTGCAAACCGGAAACGACGAGTCCGCTGGCCGCGGCGGATACGCCGGAAGACGAAGCATCGCAAAAAGAACTTGCGGAGCTGGCGCGCGCGATGCGCAACGCGGTTCCCGGTTCGTACGAAAAACTCTCCGCCTACGCCGTTAAGAACACGACGAACGTATGGGGAGCGCGGGCCGCGCTGGCCCTGGGTTACCAGGACTTTTCAAAGAACCGCCACGCGCAGGCGCTCGGCTGGTTGCTGAAAGCGCAGAACGACACGCTGCTGCGCGAGTACGCGTTGTACTGGACGGCGCAAGTGCAGCGTAACCTCGGACGGAACGCCGAAGCGTACAAAGTTTTGCAAACCATACAGCGCGAATATCCCAATACCGCGATGCGCGAGGAGCTCCTCATAGCGATTGCGCCGACGGCGGTGCTGCTGGGCCACGCGGACGAAGCCATCGATGCGCTTAATGCTTATTCTGCTACGGCCTCGAAGCCGGGACTGCTGCTGGAGCGTGGCCGCGCCTATCAATCCGCGCACCAATTGGCGCGGGCTGCCAAGGATTATCAGCTTATTTTCTACAAGTTTCCTTTGGCCGACGAAGCCAAGCCCGCCGGAGTTGCCCTGACGCAGCTCACTCACGCGCTGGGAAAGGAATACCCCTATCCCGGCGTGGAAATGCAGGAGCAGCGGGCGCAGGCTTTCTACGCTGCGCACAAATGGAAGGAAGCGCGCGCAGAGTATGAAAAGCTGCTGACCATGCTGAAGGATCCTGCGAATCCGACGCGGCAACGGGCGCAGCTGCGCGTTGCGGAATGCCGCGTTCAACTGAAGGGTTCGCCGGCGCTGATCGCTTCGCTGAATACACCGGACCTCGAGGTGGATGCCGAGCGGTTGTACGCCTTGTCACAAGCGTATCGCACGGCGAAGAAGGAAGCGGAGATGTTCACGGCGCTGAACACGATCGCGCAGAAATATCCGGTCAGCAAGTGGAACGAAGAAGGCTTGATGGCCGCCGGGAATTATCACTGGGTGGAGCTGAACCGCACGACAGCCGTCATCGATTACCAGCGCGTTCTGGATACTTTTCCGAACGGGAAGTTCGGCTACAACTGCGAATGGCGCATTGCGTGGGTCGCTTATCTGAACCGGCAGCCCGACGCCGATGATCGCCTGACCACTTTTCTATTGAAGTATCCGGTTTCCGCGAATGCGGTGGACGCAGTTTACTGGCTAGGGCGCAATGCCGAACGCGCCAACAATCCCGCGCGCGCCCGCAGTATCTACGCCAAAGCGGTCGACCGTTTCCCCGAAACGTACTTCGGCAATGCGGCGGCAGCGCGGCTGGCTAAACTTGGTCCCGGTGAAGAGAATCCCCCAGACTTTCTCGAAAAGATCCCGCCACCGCCGGAGCTGCGGCCCTTCGATGAACCCATACCTGTGGCGGCTGCCGATCGCTGGGCGCGTGCGCAAGCGTTGCGCGCCATTGCGTTCGATTCTTCCGCGGAACAAGAGCTGAAGAACGCCTACTTCGCAACCTCGTCACCGCGATTCCTGCTGGAAGCGGCACAGGCGGCTTTTGATCAGGGACACTACGGCGCGGGCATGGCGTACGGGCGCTTGATTGTTCCGAATTTCGATTCACGCAAGTTTGGTGACGTTCCCGTTTCCGTGTGGAAAGCGCTGTATCCGCTTCCTTACGAAGCGGTGCTGCGCCGTGAGGCTGCCAAGAACGATTTTGACCCGATGTTCGCCGCGGGGCTGATCCGGCAAGAATCCACGTTTCAGGCGGACGCTGTTTCTCCCAAGTTTGCTGTCGGCTTGATGCAGGTGCTTCCGAAAACGGGGAAGCTCCTTGCCAAGCAGATGAAGGTTCGCTACACCAAGGACAAACTGTTCGAGCCGGACTTCAACATTGCGGTGGGCATGGTTTACATTTCCAATCTGGTGCGCCAGACAGGAGCTCCGGAGTACGCCGCCGCGGCTTACAACGCCGGCGAGGATCGCATCGCTGCATGGAAGGGCGAACGCAATTACGAAGAGATTCCGGAACTGGTCGAGTCCATTCCTTTTTCCGAAACCCGCGACTACGTACAAATCGTCTTGCGCAACACCGCCGTCTACCGGATGATTTACGGTCAGCCAAGCGTAGCCCTGCAGGCCGCCACCGGCCGCGCCCGATGATAAATTTTTTTACGCGCGCATAATTGAGCTGGCAAAAAATCAGGAAGGTGCAATGACCGCTTCCGACCCGACCATGGCTCACATTTCCCGCCGGATGCTTTCGGCGAAAGCTGAACAATTTACGGAATCGGTTATACGGGAAATGACGCGCTTGGCGTTGAAGCACGGCGCGGTCAACCTCTCGCAGGGCTTCCCGGATTTTGCGGCCCCCGAGGAGATCAAGGAAGCCGCGCGGCAGGCCATTTCCAACGACATCAATCAGTACGCCATCACCTGGGGCGCGAAGCCGTTGCGCGACGCTATCGTGGAAAAATTCGAGCGCACCCAGGGCGTCAAGTACGATCCGGAGCGCGAGATCACCATTTGTTGCGGCTCGACGGAAGCGATGATGTCGGCGATGATGGCAATCATCAATCCCGGTGACGAAATTGTCGTGTTCGAACCGTTCTACGAAAACTACGGACCGGATGCGATTTTGAGCGGGGCGACGCCGCGTTTCGTCAAGCTGCGGACTCCCGATTGGAGCTTCGACGAAAAAGAACTTGCCGCCGCCTTTGGCCCGCACACCAAAGCCATCATTCTGAATACGCCGAACAATCCCACGGGAAAAGTGTTCACGCGTGGGGAACTGGAATTCATCCGTGACCTGTGCGTGCGCTGGAACGCTTACTGCATCACCGACGAAATTTACGAACACATTCTTTACGATGGCGCGGAACATATTTCCATGGCGCGCATCGATGGCATGCGCGACCGCACGATCGTTATCAATGGACTGTCGAAAACGTACAGCGTCACGGGATGGCGCGTCGGCTGGGTGCTGGCTCCGCCGGAGCCCACGCAGCCCATCCGCAAAGTGCACGATTTTCTGACTGTGGGAGCGGCCGCTCCGTTGCAACAGGCCGGCGCCAGCGCCATGCACTTTCCGCAAAGCTACTACGAAAAGCTCGCCGCGTCGTATGTTGCCAAGCGCGAGCGACTCCTGAAAATCCTCACAACCGCTGGCTTCACGGTGTTCAAGCCACGCGGTGCCTACTACATCATGACGGACATTTCGAGGTTCGCGGATCCAGACCCGGTGCGCTTTGCAGCCGACACCAAAGATGTGCGCTTTGCGAAATATCTGGTAGAAAAAATCGGAGTCGCCGTGGTTCCCGGCTCCAGTTTCTACAACGACGCCAAAGACGGCGCCTCACAGGTGCGGTTCACGTTTTGCAAAAAGGAAGAAACTCTTGCCGCCGCCGAGGAACGCCTGGCCAAGCTCCATGCTTGACGTTTGCTCCTCCGCCCTGCCCCAGCTGTTTTCAGCGCATGTTCAGCGCCCTACGCTGGTTTCAAAACTCTGTGCTAGAATCCGCTCTCGACAATTTCTATGCCCACAAAACTAGAACTCATCCCCGCCGATACCCGCATGGAAGCCAGCGGCGACGGCGCCTCCTTCAACATCAGTGAAAGCGCCAGCCGGACATTCATGTGCCGGCTGACGGTCACCGACCAGACGGAACAGGAATCGCTCGAAGTGTCTATTTGGGGATCGGCGGACGGAGAAACCTGGCCGAAAAAACCGCTCCTGAAGCTGCCGCAGCAGTTCTATCGCGGCACGACCAAGATGGTGCTGGACCTTTCTCTTCGTCCGGAGGTCAAATTCATTCGCGCGCGATGGGATCTGAACCGGTGGGGAAGAGTCGCGCCGACGCCCATGTTTGTGGCCGGTCTGGAGATTGTGGAAGTCCCGCCCATGTCGCGGGAAACGCCGACCAAGCGCATGTCCCTGGCGACAAGTTAATGAAGTGTGAACGCGAATTACGGCAGGGCAGGCAAACTTCGGTCTCTCAAAAACCGCTATTGCAAAACGGGGTCTAAATTCTATATAAATTGCGCAATTTCAAGCGCTTCAGAGTTTTTAGGGGTAGGAGACTGACGGTCGGTTGCCCTGTGGTGGTTAGCCCCCTACCCCGCGAGTGGTCTTGCCTGTATAGACGAGGTTAGCCCCTAATTAGTTTCCTGATTTGATGAAAATATTTTTTGGAGCCGCCGATCCTTATTCCCCGACCGGCACGGTGTCCAGATAGCGCGCTACTGCCGCGTTCCATTTGAACTTTTCCTGGATGGCCGCCTGCAGGGCCTGTGCGGCCACCGGTTCGCCATGAGTCAAGTAGGTCTGCTTGGGCGGCGAGGGCAGACCGGCAAGCCAGCGCAGCAATTCGCTCTTTCCTGCGTGTGCCGAGAACTGCCCCAGCTCCACGATTTCCGCGCCCACGGGCACATCCTGGCCGTAAATCTTCAGCGATTTCGCGCCTTCCTGCAAAGCCCGGCCTCGCGTGCCCTGTGCCTGGAAGCCCGCCAAGATGACCGCGTTGCGCGCGTCCGGCAAGCGCTGAACAAGGTGATGCAGCACGCGCCCGCCACTTATCATCCCGCTGGCCGAGACGATGATGCACGATGTCTTCACGTTATTGATGGCCTTTGATTCCTCGACCGAGCGTGTGAGGTGGAATTGGTGCACGTTCAGGGGATCTCCTTTTCCGTCGCTGCCTTCCTCGCGCACATAGTCTTGGTCGTGATCTTCTTTGTACTTCAAATACAAATCCGTGGCGCTCAGCGCCATGGGGCTGTCCACGTAGACCGGCAAGCGCGGAATGCGCTGCTGATCCTCCAGCTGCCGCAAGTAGTACATAAAGGTCTGAGTCCGCCCGATGGCAAAGGCCGGGATCACGATGGAGCCGCCGCGCTTGGCCACACGGTTGACGATTCCCGCCAGCAACTCCGCCGGATCGCCGTCCGGATGCTCGCGGTCCCCGTAGGTTGATTCGCAAATCAGCACGTCGGCGTTGGAGGGCGGCGTGGTTGGATCATTGAGAATGGGCTGGTTGTAACGGCCGATGTCTCCGGAGAACACCACGACCGTTTTTTTGCCACCCTCGCTGATGGTAAATTCCAGGCTGGATGATCCCAGAATGTGTCCGGCGTCATAAGAATTGACGCGAAACTCCGGGCTGAGATCGAACGGACCGCTGCGCGGCATGCTCTTGATCAATTTCAGCGCGGGATCCACCTCTTCCGAAGTGTAGAGCGGCTGCGGGTCGGCGTGGCGGCTGTCCTTGTGAATCTGCGCATGCAGGGTGTCTTCTTCCTGCAAATGCGCGGAGTCCTTCAGCAAGAGCGTGGTCAGTTCGATGGTGGCAGGATTAGCGAAGATCGGTCCGCGATAGCCCGCTTTGACGAGCACTGGCAACCACCCGGTGTGATCCAGGTGCGCGTGCGTGAGCACCAGATAATCGATCGTTTTCGGATCGATGGAGAGCGGCTTGTAGTTGCGATCCTGCAGCTCTTGCGAGCCTTGAAAAAGCCCGCAATCCACCAGCAACCTTTTGCCTGCCGCCTCCACCAGGTATTTCGAGCCGGTAACGGATCCTGCCGCGCCAAGAAAAGTCAGCTTTGCCATAGACATGACATTCTACAGAAATCATGCCCAGGGAACACGCGGTCCTCTTGGCCCGCCTTCAAAAAAGAAAGGGACGGGCTCATGTTCTTCCTTCCAAGTGCGAATTCGGCAGAGTTGAAATTCAGACCGCGAGATTCTTGTTTTGTGTCGGCAAAGAAAAAGGCAGACCATGACCTCCCGCCTTTTTCTTTGCCGATTGCTTGAGTTCAATCCGCCGCGCTGGCTTGTTTTGCCTTGGCGATGACCGATTCGATATTTAGCCCTAGCCCCTTTGCCACACCGGTTCCGTACGCTGGATCGGCTTTGTAAAAGTGCTGGATTTGCAGTTCCTGGATGCGCTGCGGAACGCCATTGCCCAGGCTGGAGACGATGTTGCCGATCAACCGTTGTTTGGCATCGGCAGGCATCAAGCGGAAAAGATTCCCGGGCTGCGTGTAATAGTCGCTGTCCGTTCGGTGATCGTGGCGCGCCACGGTTCCGCTCACGGCATGCGGGCGCTCGAGATAAGACCGATCCTGCGTCGGGCCGCCGAAGCTGTTTGGCTCGTAGTTTACCGCCGAGCCCTGGTTTCCATCGAAGCGCATCGCGCCGTCTTTGTTGTAGGTGTGATACGGGCACTGCGGCTTGTTGACGGGCAGGGAATCGTAGTTCACGCCCAGCCGGTAGCGGTGCGCATCCGGATAAGAGATCAAGCGTGCCTGCAGCATTTTGTCCGGCGAAAAGCCCATGCCTGGCACAACGTTGCGCGGTTCGAACGCCGCCTGCTCGACTTCCGCAAAATAATTTTCCGGATTGCGGTTCAATTCCAGTTCGCCGACTTCGTGCAAAGGATAATCTTTGTGCGGCCAGACTTTCGTCAGGTCGAAAGGATTGATGGGATACGTTTCGGCATCTTTTTCCGGCATGATCTGCACGCACACGCGCCACTTGGGGAAATCGCCCTTGGCAATCGCGTGGAACAGATCGCGCTGGGAATAGTCCGGATCCGTTCCTTCCATCGCGCCCGCTTGTTCGCGGAAGAAATTCTGGATCCCTTGCTTGGTCTTGAAATGCCATTTCACGTAGAACAGCTCGTTCTTCGCGTTGATCAGGCTGAAGGTGTGGCTGCTGTAGCCGTTCATGTGCCGGTAGCCGTCGGGAGTCCCGCGATCGGAGAAAAGAATCGTTACCTGGTGCAGCGATTCTGGCGAAAGCGACCAGAAATCCCACATCATCGTGGGAGATTTCAGGTTGGTTTGCGGATCCCGCTTTTGCGTATGAATGAAATCGCCGAATTTCAGCGGGTCGCGAATGAAGAAGACGGGCGTATTGTTGCCGGTCATGTCCCAATTGCCTTCTTCGGTGTAAAACTTCAGCGCGAAGCCCCGGGGATCGCGTGCCGTGTCCGCCGAACCCTTTTCGCCTCCGACCGTGGAGAAGCGCAAAAACGTCGGGGTCTTCTTGCCAACAGTATTGAAGAGCTTCGCCGTGGTGTACTTGGTGATTTCCGCGCTGGTGCAAACGAAATGACCGTAGGCGCCCGAGCCTTTTGCGTGCACCACGCGCTCAGGGATTCTCTCCCGGTTGAAGTGCGCCATCTTTTCGAACAGCAGAAAGTCTTCAAAGACCACCGGCCCGCGAGGTCCCACCGTGAGCGAATTCTGGTTATCGCCCACGGGACGGCCCGCGTCCGTGGTCATGACTCTCTTTTTATCTTCCGCCATCGTTCCTCCTCAGTTCAATCGCCACGACCGGGCAAATCGCGCCGTCGGCAATCGCAGCTACAAAGGTAGTGAGCCGCGACCTATACATCCAATATATAGTTCGGATACGATGGATAGGCATAGCCTATGGAGCTGCATCAACTTCGCTACTTCTGTGCCGTCGCCGAAACCGGCAGTTTCAGCCGGGCCGCCGAGCAATCTCACGTCTCTCAGCCATCTCTCTCCCAGCAGATCATGAAGCTGGAAGATGAACTCGGCGCCCGCCTTTTCGACCGGCTTGGCCGCTCCGTCCGGCTTACCGAGGTGGGCAAAACATTTCTGCCACGCGCCCGCTCCGTTCTCCGCGAGTTGGAAGCTGCCAGGGGTGACGTTGTCGAGAGCAAGGAGTCCATCGGCGGCCGCGTCAACGTCGGCGTAATCCCGACGGTCGCTCCGTATTTCCTCCCGTCGCGGCTCACTTCTTTTTCCCGCAAATACCCGCAGGCCGAATTGACCATCGTTGAAGAAATCACACCCGTCCTTCTTGACCGTCTTCGTGCCAGCGCGATTGACGTTGCCCTCCTCGCGCTCCCCATCCGTGGACACGAATTCGAAACCGCTTCGTTGCTCACCGAGCGCCTCTTTGCCGCGCTTCCCAAAAACCACAAACTCGTCAAGCGCCGTTCGCTTGCCCTGAGAGACCTCCGCTCCGAGCCTTTCCTGTTGCTTCGCGACGGCCACTGTTTTCGCGACACGGCTGTCGCTGCTTGTGATCGTGCGCGCCTGCATCCCCAGGTTATTTTCGAAAGCGGCCAATTCAGTAGCCTGCTCAGCATGGTTGGCGCCGGCATGGGCGTCTCCATCGTTCCGGAAATGGCTATTGAGAAGAGTTCGGCATGCCGCTACGTGCCCATCGCCGACGAACAAGCCGCCCGCACCATCGGTACGGTTGTATTGCGCGGCCGTTCTCTCACCCGTGCGCATCACGCCTTCCTCACCCATCTCCGCGCGGCGCTCCCGGTCTCCTCCAAATAGGCGCACGAGTATTCTGACGCTTTTTTCGGCGCCATCCCGCACTTTTTCGTACTATCGCCAGGGGAAAATGACTTGGAAGTTTTTTATTTGGACCCGGCTAGCCTTTCTGCAGGATCAGGTTCATACCGTGGAAATCCAGGGTGACAATCATGTTTTGAAACAGTTCCAGCCCTACCGTTGCGTCAAACAAACCATCCGGTTCGTGCACGCCCTCAGTAGGGAAGTACACTTTCGGATTTACGCCACCCAGAATCAATCCGTGAAAACTTTCTCTTTTGGCTGGCGCTTCTTTCATGTTCACTCCGCCGTCTGTAAGCAGGAATTTCCTTGTTGCGGTCGTCTTGGCCGCCGCGCTCAAGCCCAGCTTTTCAATCGACGCGGTGTAAACCAGCAGCGAACCCGTGTACATGGTGTCGACTTGCGCGGTCACGCTCTTCCCGTTGATCTCAAATCCCCTGGCGACCACGATGGGTGGGCCCTGCTTGCCAAAGGTGATCAAGGAAAATTTGTCGCAGATTTTTCCGCAATCCACGGCCTCGGTCAAAACGTCTGAAATCCGCAACACGCGCGCCGCGAAATCCAGCTGCAGGTAGCGGTCCTTGAACGCGGTGTACGCCAGTGTGCCGTCCACATGCGGCATCGTTCCTTTCCCAATGTCGTCGGAAAAACTCATGGCCAGCAATGGAACATCGTTCAGTGTTGCGTCTCCCACTTTCAGAACCGGCACCGCGGTGGAGAACATCCCCGCGGGCCATCCTTGCGGACTTGGTTTCGTGGGCTTCAGGCCCGCCGCCTCCGCAACTTTGGCCTCGATCACGGAATTCACATTGCCCGTATCGATCCCCAGCTTCCAGGTTTTTCCGTCGCTGGTTCGCGCTTCCACGCACGGCGTTCCATCGCAATCCAGCAGGGGCATTTCTGCCGCGAACGTGACCACTGGCTCGTTGTTCGCGTGCTGTCCAAAGGCGGGACTACTGGCCAGTAACACCAAGCTCGAAAAAATCACCAGCATTGAAAGTATTTGGAAATGTTTCATCAAACCGAGTTCCTTTCCGCTTCCGGCGGACACCGTTTTGTAGACGGACGCGGCGCGCGAATGTTACCATTTCCTTGGTAACTTCACGGTGGGGCCGTGGCGCAGTTGGGAGCGCGCCTCGATGGCATCGAGGAGGTCGTGGGTTCGAATCCCATCGGCTCCACCAAAAAAATGCTGCTCTGAACATCCTCTAATTTGACTTAACGAGAAGCGGGACCGCTACCCACTTAGTTCGCTGAACCCACTTTGCCGCTCTTCTGCGCGGCGATCCACGCCGTAACGCGAGTCTCCAGCACGTCGAGGGGAAGCGCGCCCCCGTTTAGAATCTCATCGTGGAACGCACGAATGTCATATTTGGCGCCGAGCTCGGTTTGCGCACGCTGGCGCAGCTTCAGAATTTCCAATTGCCCCAGTTTGTAAGCCAGAGCCTGCGCGGGAATCGCGATGTACCGGTCGGTCTCCGCCTGCACGTCCGGCTCGTCTTCCGTCGAGTGCTCGTGGAAAAAGTCCACCATCTGCTGCCGCGTCCAATGCTTGTAGTGCACTCCCGTATCCGTGACGAGGCGCACCGCGCGCAGCATTTCATCCGAAAGTCGCCCAAAATCGGAATAAGGATCCTGATAAAACCCGATGTCCTTTCCCAGCCGCTCCGAATACAAAGCCCATCCTTCTCCATACCCCACGTATCCCGCCTGTTGCCGGAATGCTGGAAGCTCCGGCAACGTCTGCGCAATGGCAACTTGCATGTGGTGCCCAGGCACACCTTCGTGATAGGCCGTCGATTCCGCGCTGAGCAAGGAGCGGTGCTGGTAGTCGCCGGTGTTCACAAAAATAATGCCCGGCCGCGACCCGTCCGGCGTGCCCTGGTCGTATTCCGCGGAAGCCGCCTCCTTTTCGCGGAATTCCTCTGTCGGGCGCACCTCCACCGCGGTTTTGGGCAATAATCCAAATAGCTTCGGAAGTTGCAGCTGCATTTGAGCGATATACCGGCGGTAGGTGTCCAGGATCTGCTGCCGCGACGTGGGAATTAGTTTGGGATTTGTCTTCAACGACGCGCGAAACTTTTTTAAATCATCGAAGCCCAGTTTTTTGGCGATGACCAGTTCATCGGCCTCGATCTGTGCCACTTGGGACAAGCCCAGCTGATGGATTGCTTCTGGATCCATCGCGGTGGTGGTCTGCTGCCGGATTCGAAAGCGGTAGAGCGCATCGCCATTCGGCAGCGCCCACATGCCAGGCTCGCTGCGGCCCTTCGGCGCGTACTCTGTCGCAATGTAATTTGCCAGCTTCGTATACGCAGGCCGCACTTCCGTATCCACCGCTGTCACGATCGCATCATGCAGCCTCTTGCGGTCCGCTTCAGGCACCGCATCCAGGAAATGCTTTGCCGGCTGCCCGAAGGCATTTGCTTCGCCGGCAGGCTCGGCGATTGACTTGCACTGCTGCACCGTTTTCTCCAGTAAGAACCGCGGCGGCATCATTTTGTCTTTCGCGCCCTGGTTCAGAATTTCAATGAGCTCCGTCATCAAGCCGGGAATCTTGTGAAGGCGCGCCAGGTAATCCTCATACTGTTTTGTGGTGTTGAAAGGAATGTTCGAAACGAACTGCGCCAGCTGCAAGTGCACGCCGAAGAACTGGTCGACCGGCATTTCGTACAACTTTAGATCGGTGCTCTCGATCTGTTCTTTCAGGTTTCGAACCATCAGCTGCTGGTTGAGTTTTTCCTGCTCGGGGAAACCTGTTGTATCGATGGCCTCGAATCGCGCCAGCCACTTTTGCGCATCCTTCTTGGTCACTTCCACATGCGCGAGCGAGCCATCGCTCCAGCGGTCGTTATACCGGTAGTCGCCAATAATCGTGGCGAACTCCGGCGCTTCCTGCATGGTGTATTCCCATTGCTCGGCAATCAGCTGTTTCAATTCCTGCCGCCGGGCGTCCAGACTTTTTGTCTCAGCGCATTTCACGGTTCCACCCGTCCAAAGCAGCGTCAGGCCCACAAAAATTCCCAAACTGCGGCGAATTCCCTTCATGGATCCCCCTCGATGAGCAACTATGCTAAGCGATCTTGTTGGACGGCCCCGCTCATATTGTATCTCACACATCTCCTGCGCGAATCCCGGAGACTCGCTGCATCGCCGTTTTCTTCCAATCTGCGGTAGAGTGACAACTTTACATGGCCCCCGTTCGAGTCGTTCTTAAACGTCTTACACTGGCTGCCGCCGGATGCCTGGTCCTTGTGTATGCCGCCGATTATCTTTACCTTCGCGCCCGCATGCTGCACCCCAGGCCGTCCGATCCTTTCGAATCCCTCACCGCCCTGCGAGTTCTCGCCATCCCTGAGAAAAACGGCAAAACCGAATTCGAAGTTGATGCGCAGAATCCGCAGCAGACCGTTATCTGTGTCCACTCGCTCTTCCCGCATTCCGGCAGCTCGCCCTGCTGGTACGTCAAGCCAAGGCTTAACCAGCCGATTCCCATGTGATCGTTTCAGTTTCAACCTTTACTAGCGTGATTCTGCGGATCGCAAGGCTTACTTATCCGCGGGATATTTTGGAGGAATTTCCGCGTAGCCCGGCGCTACTTGCTTCAAATTTGCCTCCAACTGCGCGCTGGCGTCTCCGATCGCCCAGCGGATTCCTCCGCCGAGCAAATTCAGGAAAAACTCATTCTTCCAGTTCTCCGGCCGGTCACCCATCGCCGTATAAAACACGCGCCCCTTGCCGTGCATCCGCGCCCAGGTCACCGGATACGGCGCCCGCTGGTAAGCCGCCCCGTTCATCGTGTGCGTGTCCAGCGTCAGAATCACGTGCATATCGGTCACAAAATCCTTCAGCGAATACCATTCCTCCGTGAAACTCACCGGCGACGTCACGCCCTCCAGCCCGGGAAATTTCGGATCGTTCACGATCAAGTTCGCCGTCTGCAACCGCGGATCGTTGTCCTGCCCATGGATAATGAACTCGCCGCCCAGCATCTTCAGATAAGGGTCTTCATCTTCTCCATGTGCGATGTAGCGATTCGAAAGGTCCTTGGGATCCGGCTGCGCGTGAAACGTGTCGCTCGCCGCGTGTATGCCCACAAATCCCATTCCGCCTCGCACCGCATCGAGCAACGCCTGCTTGCCTTGCGCCGTCATCGGCGGCTTGCCGTCCGTGCCCAATGTGGTCAGGTCGCCGGTGGTGAAAAACACCGCGGCAGCGTAACTGTGGAACTCCTTATTTTCGAAAATTCGGCCATCCTTAGTTACGCCGACTTTGAATCCATGCTTATTTCCGATCTCAGTAACCGCGTCATCCACGATGCTCGGTCTCCCGTTGATGCGCTTCACCACGTCATGTTCCCAGCCCGAGGACTTCGTGAAAACCAGCACCGACTTTTCCTTCGCCGCGAGCAGCTGGTTCGAAAGCGTCAGTCCCGCCCCCGTCAGCGCCGTCGCGCGAAGAAACTCCCTGCGATTGATAATTGCATTCATAAAATCCCTCTCAGCGGTGTAGTCCAAACAATCCTCTAGCTGTGTCCCTCCGGATGCTCGCACCCCGGAAACGTTTCGAACACATAGTCCCCAGTCCAACCCAACTCCCGCATCCCCGCTTCCGACGAGTAGTAAGCCCCGCTAATCCAGCCCTTCAGATTCTCAAAGTGCCTATGAAGGCCCGCATTCTCTTGCTGAACCCCGCCCGACGAATCTTTCTTCGCCGGACGCGCAGCAGCATCCGCCAGCAACTCGTTTTGCTGTCCAGCGTTCAGGGAAGGGAAGTTTTTGCCAAATCCCCTCTGCGCCTCCGCTTCGAACGCCGCCAGCGATTCTTCAAAGTTTCTCTTATGCTTCTCTGTATCCACACTCAACAACAAATCAATGAACCGGTCCACCTGCGCTTTTCTCGATCCCGGCACAATCGCTTCCGCCAGCGTCGCCAGCATTTCATCCTGCTGCGCGCTCAGAAATAGCGGCTTCCAATCCACTGCGCCAAGCTTCTCCGCCTCTTCAAAAATCTCTCCATTCACCAGGTGCTCGTAAATCGGATGCGAAGCCACCACCAGCGGCCAAGCCGCCCCCGCACCGACAAGCATCCGCCGCACCATCTCCCGCCGCGTCAGACGCTCCCTCGTAGCAGTTTCCCCCTCAATTACCCGCAATGCGTTAGTCGAATTCATAGAATTCCTTGTCTGGCATGGAGGTCACGCTCTCGTCCGAGTGCTTATAGAAGCCGTCCAAGGCCACATGACTCCCGGGGAAGAACCGAGCCTTCATGAATCCCTGGACCACGACCCGGAGACTGCCGTCTGGAATGTCTTGCACAATGATTGAAATCGTCGCCGGTCGGGATTCCACTGTGATGTGCTCGATGGGCTCAGCGGTAAGACGGCGAAGGTCTGCGAACGTAAACCTTCGAAGTCGCTCGCCACGCTCGTCAACTATTTTTCGGAACGTTGCGAGGGATTTTGGAAATGTGCGCATTGAAGAAGTATTCGAAGCAACTCGACTGTTGGTTCAGCTTGCCCGAGTGAAATCCATCCCGGATTGCATGAAAAGAAACTACCACAATTGACCTGCATCAACCCACTTGCTAGCATCCGTTTCGGAATTCACCTCATGGCTGACCAGAATAAGCAATCTTACGACGTCATCGTCGTCGGCTCCGGCGCCTCCGGAGGCTGGGCCTGCAAGCGTCTTGCGGAAGCCGGCCTGAAAGTCGCTCTCCTCGAAGCCGGCCGCCCCCAGTCCGACAACAATTTCTCCGAGCACAAGCCCGCGTTCGGGCTCAAGTACCGCAACCTCGCCAAAGAAATCGTCCGCAAGACCCGCCCCATCCAATCCAAATTCGAAGTCTGCAACGAATACACCTACGACTGGTTCGCCAACGATCTCGAGGAGCCCTACACCACTCCCGCCGGCCAGCCGTTCAATTGGATGGGCCGCGTGCGCATGACCGGCGGCCGCACCAACGTCTGGGGCCGCGTCAGCCTGCGCTTCAGCGATTGGGATTTCAAGTCCGCCTCGCACGATGGCTACGGCGAAGACTGGCCGCTCAGCTACAAAGACATCGAGCCTTACTACGACCTCGTCGAAAAATACGTCGGCATCACCGGCAGCGCCGAAGGCCTCGAACATCTCCCCGACGGCCAATTCCAGCCGCCCGTCGCGCTCACCTGCCAGGAAACGCTCTTCCGCAATCGCGTCAAAGAAAAGCTCGGCCGCACGGTCATGCCCACGCGTTCCGCCAATCTCACCAGGCCGCTCAACGGCCGCGGCCCCTGCCACTACTGCGGCCCCTGCGAACGCGGCTGCATGACGCACTCTTATTTCAATTCCGCATTCACCACTGTCGCCGACGCCCTCGCCACCGGCGATTGCACGCTCATTTCAAACGCCATGGCCCACAAAGTCCTGATGGATCCTGCCAGCAATCGCGCCCGCGGCGTTCTCTACGTCGATCGCAACACGCGCCAGTCCCGCGAAGTCTCCGCCCGCGCCGTCATACTCTGCGCGCAATCCCAGGAATCCGTCCGCATTCTCCTAAACTCCGCCACTCCGCAGTATTCCAACGGCCTCGCCAATTCCAGCGGCGTCCTCGGCCACTACCTCACCGCGCACGTGCGCAGCGGCGGAGGCCGCGGCGAATTTCCAAACTTTGGCGCAAAGCCCTCCGTCGAAGGCGGCGGCCCCCACAAACCGCTGGGCATCTACATCGCGCGCTTCCGCAATTTGCAAAACGCCCCGCCCTACAAAAAATTCCTCCGCGGCTTCGGTTACGAAGGCGAATCCTCCACCGAATTCAACTGGGACGCCCCCGGCTTCGGCGAAGCCTACAAGAAAGCTCTCCTCGAACCTCGCACCAGCATCGAAATCACCGGCTTCGGCGAAGTCCTCCCGCGCTGGGACAATTTCGTCGAGCTCGATTCGAACGTGAAAGACATCTACGGAATCCCCGTCCTGAAAATCCACATGTCCGACGGCGAAAACGAACGCGCCATGATTAAAGACATGGGCGACTCCGCCGGAGAAATGCTGGAAGCCGCCGGCGCAAAAAATATCCGCACTTACGCCCACCCTTCCGCCCCGCGCTGGGCGCTCCACGAAGCCGGCATCGCCCGCATGGGCACCGACCCGAAAAAATCCGTCCTCAACCAGTTCCAGCAATCCCACGACGTCAAGAATCTCTTCGTCATGGACGCCTCCGGCTTCACTTCGAATCCCTGCCAGAACCCCACGCTCACCATCATGTCGCTCGCTGTCCGCTCCTGCGATTACCTTGTGTCCGAGCTCAAGCGCAATTCGCTCTAGCTCTTTCCCCAGCAAAACTCTCCAAATCCAAACACACCCACCGCTTCGTCTCTGCAACAGAGCCGTCTCCCGCCACTTTCTCGGTTTGCCGTAATTTCTTAACTGGACTGTTGCGGCGGCATCCCCGCGCCGCACAACGCAAAGAATTCCTTCGTGAAACTATCCCGCTTGCCTCTTCCGTTCCTGCTCCGCCCCATCCAGCCAGCGCTCCAGCACTTCTACGGACGGCGCCGCAATATCCAGGAATCCCACTCCTGCCCCCATATTCGGCTGCGAATAGACGATCTTCGCTTTGGCCTCGAAGAACGCATCTCCCGCTGAAATCTTCACCAGTACCATCGTACCCGTGGGAAACGGATTCATCATGTCCAGGTAGCAGCCAAACCGGCTCAACTCGCTCACGCGCGAGGCAATTCGCACGTCGGCCCTCTCTTCAATCAGTTCCGCGCTCGCAATAAACGAGTATCTGGGCGAACGGCGTTTTTCATGGTATTCGATGGCGGCCTCCGGTGGACTTCCCCTTATCACCATGGTACGACGATTTGCCTCGTTTTCAGTCTGACCCCCCGTAACCATTTTGAAACTTCGACGCCCTCGCCGAATTCCAGCCCATGGGCAACCTCTGTGCGTTTCCCCGATTCTGAGAAACGCAGCGCATTCGCGCGCAAAATTAGCCGTTCAATGGATCCGCAGCGGTGACCCCAACGTGAAGAGTTTTCAGCCCCGCAACAACTAGAAATGTGCCGCTTTCGAATCCCCTACCGCCGTCTCGATCCATAAATCCTCGCTCCGCCCCGCACTCAAGAAGTGCTATTCTTTGCGCCGTCCTCGGATCAAATACCACAGTGGAGGAATCAGCATGCTTCGTAAACTCATGAGCACCACCAACGATCCCGTTCTGGCCGTTCTTCGGTTGATCCTTGGCATCATTTTCTTTGCGCACGGTGCTCAAAAAACATTTGGCTGGTTCGGGGGCTATGGATTCACCGGTACCATGGGTTTCTTTACAAATATGATGCACATTCCCGCGCCTTTTGCCTTCCTGGCCATCTGCGCCGAGTTTTTAGGAAGCATCGGCCTGATCCTCGGCCTTCTAGGCCGCATCGCCGCTTTTGGGATTGCATGCAACATGATCGTCGCCGTGGTCATGGTCCATTGGCAATTCGGATTTTTCGCAAACTGGTTCGGCAATCAGAAGGGCGAAGGCTTTGAGTATCACGTTCTCGCGCTCGGCATCGCTTTGGCGATCATGATCAAGGGCTCCGGGGCTTTCTCGGTGGATGGTGCGCTCTCCAAATCATCACAATGACGGTCATGATCTAGAACTGGATTGCAAACTCAAAACGCACAGTGAGACTCTCCCACCGCTCGCGGGTAGCTCCCTCGCTAAGTCAGGACACATAGGAACCCGCATGATTGGGAGAAGTGTTGCCTGTCAGTTGGAGGGTTCCAAAGCAAACTACGAGGAAGCGGCGCTGGTCCCGGGCCGCGCCCTCTTGGCTTCCCAGGCTTGACGCAGCTCTTCTCGCTGTCTCAGAACGTATTTCTTGGCCTCGTCAATATTCGCATACACGCGCGTACCTTTGATCATGTTGCAGGGGCGGCAGCAGGCCACCAGGTTCGCCGGATCCTTCTTTCCCTTGCGCGCCCTCGGCACCACGAAATCAACGGACATCACCAGCGCGTTTTCAAAGCTGGCCTTTCCGTCCAATCCGCAATACTGGCAACGGAACTGATCGCGCTCTAGAATTTTCAAGCCTTCGGCCAGGCCTACTGGCCGGTCCACCATGGACAGCGTCATGATGTTGAATGGCATCGAACACCTCCAGATCGGAAATCCTCTTGCTCGGAGGGGATTTGCGACTTTCTTGCGCAGACCATACGGCAGCCTTCCGTACCGTGTCAAGCCCGCACCTGTGCATCGCCGTCCGCGCTTGTTTTCGCGGCAGGATGTCCTCTTTCCGTCAGCCAATTCGCGCCTTATTCGTTGGGAAGCATCGGTAGCAGGATTTCCTGGAGTCTTTCGCTGTCCGCAACGCTGAGCTCATCCAATTGAATCCCCATTTGATTTCCATCCAGCAGCCGGACGACCGAGCCTGCGCCCAGGATTGGCTTCGTTCGCTGCGAAAGGCTTAGGGACACGCGCACCGGCGATCCCAATGGCAGGGTGTGCGGCGCTTTCACCAAAAAGCCGCCCAGGCTCACGTTCACGATTTCCCCTTCCATTTCCTCTGTTCCACAAGTGAGGTGCACTTTCGAGTGCAACGGGACGCGCCGCGTCCGCCGCCGTTCGTGTTCCATCGCTCCTTGCGTCGCACGAATCAGTTTGAGCAGACGGCCCTTGTCGATCGGTTTGTAAAGGAAGAAACTCGCTCCGGCTTCAAATCCGATGGACATCGCGCTCGGCCGCTGGTCATCGCTGATAAAAATGATTGGCGTTCTCCGGTGCCATTGGGACCTCCGCATTTGCCGCGCAAGCTCGATCCCCCCGGGTGCTGCCATGTGTAAGTCCAGGAACACCAGGTCAAACTTTCCTTCCGCGAGAAAACCGGCGGCCTCCGTGCTTCTTGTCAGCGTCAGCGCCTCCATTCCCGCGGAAGCCAGGACCTTTCCCACCAGTTCGCAAACTGCCGGATCCCCATCCACGATCAGGCCTCGCCACTGCATGTCACCCTCCCGACCACAATACTTCCGCCTCCTCTAGAGTGCGATCGTCCGGCATACTTGGTAGCAATCAAACTGCATCCCGACTCCAAGCTTGCCCCGCGGCGACTCAATGGGCTCGACGCGTACCACGTGCCCCGAGCACAGCCACTCGGTAGTTGGCTCCCCGGTAATCGCTTCCGGCATTTTCAGCAGCACTTCGATCACTGTGCCCACCGGAATCCGTGAGTTCGTCGCAAACAGAATCCCTCCTTCAGACAAATTCTCCGACTCGCTTCGCTGCTCCGGCAATCCCGATTTCCAGAATCGTACGCGAATTGGAACTCTAAAGTTGTGCCGTAGAGACACTCGTCGGTCGGATACAGGTACTTTCATGTCGTGCTCCTGGCGCGTAGGGAGGAAGGCGCTAATTCTAAGCAGAAACAAGGGGGAGTCAAAAAGTAGAGCATCGCCACGTAAGCAGCAAGCACGATTTCGTACTATGGATTCTTCGGCGTTCCCTTGAAAATCCTAATGATGTTTCTTTTGGCTTTCCCTTCTTGTTCTCACTTCAACACCGCAAATAGACTGCTGCGCGCATCCGTCCACAATTTCTTTTCACTACTCAGCGATGCGAGGATTCCCGCCTTCCCCATTTCCGGCGCCCCATGAAATGCCTCGCGGCTCCCCACCAGCACCCACGTAGCCTTGAACACCCCCTGCGAATAATGATTTTCATTTCTTACCACCACCGCCTCTTTTCCCAGACGCTCCGCTGCCGCCG
>Ga0207010_1058_pt1 | contig 23701 bp, 24 predicted proteins | sample Alteio_BWMinCont_82_FD_153465 | JGI IMG/M metagenome (GOLD analysis project Ga0207010, IMG submission 153465) | Enriched cells from forest soil in Barre Woods Harvard Forest LTER site, Petersham, Massachusetts, United States -... | ecosystem: Environmental > Terrestrial > Soil > Temperate forest >...
CACTACCTGTCGGTTTATATTTTTTTTTAATGATTATAGCTGAATGCTTTTCTCGTTTATCTTTCATGTTAAATTTTTTTTCTTCATCAAATTCAGCGCTTGACTTAATGGATGGACCTTGTTTTGTTTCTAATTTTTTAGTAAATACGCCGTAAGTTTGCATAAAAATCCATTGTGATAAATAAAAAAATGCTTATTTAAACGTTTATATACTCATTCCACCTGAAGATGCGAATGTATAAAAATGTAGGGTGGGTAAAGCGGATGTTTTTTATCCGCGTGCCCACCAAAAAGAGTTGATTTTATTTGGTGGGCACGCAAAAAGCGCTTTGCCCACCCTACATTATACGTTTAGTTTATTATAGCGGAATCCAACTCATTCTGTCCTAGGTTTTTTTTAGCAATTATTTTTTCGGTAAATACCTAGGTGATAAATAAGAAAGACCTACTTCGCGGACTTCTAGTCTTGTTAATGGTTTTCTTATATCTATTTTAGGTTTAGTTTTATAAAATGTTAGAGGTGCCGTTTTTTTCTTTTTTGACAAGGTTGATGCGAAAGAAGTTTGTGGGACTTCTTTTTTTTCAGCTATTATGGTAGGTTTGTTAAAAATAGAAAACATGGGTGCAGGCGGTGGAGTATTATTTCTTAATACAGGTTTTTTATAATAGTCTAAATAATTATTAAAAAAATACTTTAATTCTAAATTGGGAATTTTTAATTCATATTCTGTCAGAGGTGTTTTTTTCTCAGCTGCTAATAAAGCAGATTTTTTGGTTAATGTTAAATAACCTGCTATGAATAACAAACTCCATATAGCATCAACTTTATCTGCCAATAAATCAATAATACTGATATTAAAATTTATTTTCTTAATAATTGAATGACCGCTGACTAATGATTGCAAATCTTTTTCAAGCTCAATATGATGCTTTTTAAATAAATTTTTTATAAAAGATATATCAGCAGTCTGCGTCCAATGATCTCTTGGTTTAGATTTTACTTTTAAATTATGACAATAATGTATACTAACAGACCAGATGTTTAAACAAGTATGCTGACCTATCTGATAACCACCATACCATGTTTCTATTTCTGATAACTCTTGATCTTTTAAGACAATATTATTTTGTAATAATGTTTGTTTAAATTCACCTAAAGTCGTCCCGATAAAAGCATTTATCATCGGATGCGCCATATTAAATGATTGAATGAGCACCATCTTTTCATCCAAAAAAGAATGCACACAGGGTATCACGCCTGTTAATACAGAAAATTGAAGTGTTGCATTATTTTTTGAAAGTGCTTTTTCTAAAAATTTACGGATGTATTGACAATATGCATCATAATAATTATTAATAAAGGCTTCATGGCAATTTGCCTCATATTCATCAATCAATACAATCACTTTTTTATTAAATTTTTGTACTAATAATTCCATTAAATATAAAAGTGAATCTTCTATTTTTATTTTATCTACTTTATCGCATGCTTCCGAAAAATTTGTACGAAGTACCTTACGATATAAGTCGTACATTACTTGTTTAAGATCGCTGCGCATTTTTTTTAAAGTAGAACCTCGCACATCTTTTAATGATAGGCGGATAAGCGGATATTGCCGCATATGTTCTTTAACAAAATTGCCTTCATTCATTTTTGCAATAGCAGTATTAGAAAACATTGTGTTTACTTTTCTTGCATTATATGAAAAAAACTCTTCCGTCATATTTAAGAACGTTGATTTCCCAAACCGTCGTGGTGCTGAAATGACTGCAACAGTTTTTTCTGGTAATGTCGTTAGCACCGAAAGTGCACTTGTCTTATCAAAATAATTTTGTTCGACAACCTGATCAAAATTACTCGAACCAATGCTAAATGTTTTTGGCATTTTTTCCCTTCAAAGCTTTATTTGCAACTTTATCTTAATTACATAAGTTGACCATGCCGGCAAAAAAGTGCCTCTCTACAAGCTTAAAAACCATGATCATAACTATCATGAGAATCATGATTATGACTCTCATGATCAGCATATGTTATTTCTGTAGCTGCAAGGACGGCGGCAAACATTCTGTTATTATAACTATCAGGACTCGTACCGCTCCTCTTAGGTGCTGGAGTGGTCGGTACGCTCGTCGGTGCCTCTTTCTTTTTTGCAGTATTATTTACATGTAATGCATAAGAAGTCTTTTTATAAAAATCATAGTCTAAAGTACATTCTTTTAAAGCCTCATGAATATTTGCAAAATCACCTTTTTTATTAAAGTCCTTAGAGGTAGAGGTATAAGCCATAACTATCCAATAATTTATATTTTTTAAAGCACTCTCATAAACGTTAGAATATATATATTTTGTTGATAGTGTGTCTTCGATTATTTTAATAATTTCGTTTGCCTTACTTACGTGATTTATAGAAGATTTTTTCCCCAAGAAGGTTCGTTCACCTAATTTTTTGTAAAATAACATCAATTCTTTGATGCATAAAAGATGCTTCCTTCCTATTTCGTCTTTTGATTCTTTTAATTCATCTAAATGCTTATTATACATCGCCTTATAATGTGCAATGCTATATGTCATTATTCTCTCCTCGAATTGTAAATTTTTAAATAAAAAACACGCTTTATTGTAACAGATCGTTTGTGCAATGTGGAGAGTGTAATATTTTGCTTATTTTACTTAATTTTTAGAGCAACTATTCCGATACATCAAGTTGATACAATTTTAAAGCAGTGTGTTTTGCATAAGATTTGAAATCTTTGTCTAAGGTAAATACTGGGATTTCTCGATTAATTGATACCGCAGTTATCAGAAAGTCAACGTGAGAACCTTGTATGCCGTGATTGCGACAATAGTTAAATAATTCCGCTGCATATTCAAAATCGCTAGTTTCAAGCTCCAGGTCTGGAAATGCCTGTAAATAAGACCTTAATTTAATAAATTGGATTTGTGATTTGATCCCTGATAGTAATTCTTGACGAATCGATCCAAAAATAACAGCTCTGGCATTTGAAATCAAAGTAGTTAATGCTTGGATATAAGGCTGAAATTCTGCTGTAACAGATTGTTTGCGCAATGCAAGTGACCAAACACTAGTATCAACTAAAATCTGCATTAGCGTTTTCTCTCGTCTTTATAGTTATATTTTGAATCATATTCAATTGAGCCAAACAAATGGATAATTTTTTCTTGTTTGTGACGCTGGATGTATTCCAATAAGGCAGTATTAACAGTCTCTTTTTTAGTCTTATGATGCCCAATAATCTGGGCTTCATTTAATAGTTTTTGGTCGATAGCCAAGTTAGTCGCCATATTTCTCCCCAAATATTGATCTAGTATCACACATAATATTACACAATATAATGTGTGATATCAAGACTTAAGTTTTTGTTATTCTTTTTTGTTATTCTTTAATAACGGTCTGATAGTTAGATATTATTCAATATTGGTATAGTTTTTTGCCTATTTTACTTATTTTTAGATTAAAATAGGCAAAATTAATTTTAAACTAATGAGTATGTTATGAGCCAGACCCATTCTCAAGTAACTGATTTAATAGATGATCTTATCTCTATTCCCATAAAAAAGACCGTTGTTATAGGCGCTGGTATTGGAGGTTTGACGACCGCTATACGCGTTCTGAGTGAAAAGAAAAAAGAGATTATCCATGAAGTGACTATTATAGAGAGACTTCCTGAAAATCTATCGGCTATTCGACCCCAATTGATTATGCTGCATTCACAGGCGAGGGAATATTTAGAAACTTTACAACCGAGCGAACTCACTAAAGAAGATAAGCAATTTCTTGCAACATTTGATGATAAAAGAGAGCATGTTGCTATTAAAGATATTCAAAGATATCTTACAAGAAGATTAGCAGAACAAAAAAATGGAAAGTGTATTTTTTTATATGACAGTGCAGTTAGTGAAATTAATACAGAAAAAAGCACACTGACTATTGAAACAGGAAAAGATCTTACAAAAAAAATAACAACGATTGATTTTAATTGCCTTGTTTTAGCAGAAGGCACACAACGTAGTACAGCAAAAAAGTTAGCAGAAAGTGGTCACCCTATAGAATTTAAAACTCTTTTTACTTCCCATCAAAAATATATGACTTCTGGTTATTTTTCATTAAAAAGAAAAGATGAAAAACCTTTTGAAATACAATCCGCAACTGTGCTACCCGTCAGTGCTTTTTATAAAGAGACTCTCCCCGCCGTTGGATGCATGTATTATAATCGATCTTCTCATATTAAAAAAAATAAAACAGCTGTAAAATTTTATATTGCTGTCGCTATTCCATTGAATTTTTATGAGGAATTTAAAAAAAATTCAAGTATGGGAATAAAATTTTTAAAGTCTCGTGCAGAAGATATTTGTAATGATTTTTTTAAAGATATTGAATATGAAGTGACGCCTGTTAAACCTAGTAAAAAGCTAGATGGTGTCGGAGCGGTTAAAGATAAATTAAAATATCAAGTTTTTCCTCGTGATTTTATTAAAGCAAAATCTGCCGGGATGATGATAGCTAAGAGCTCTATTTTATGTGTCGGGGATTTTTTTAAAAACCCTAACTTTTATCTTGCAAATGGAGGGAATGATGCTAATAGTCAAGGAATTAAAGCCGGCGATTTTATATTAGAAAATATAACATTAGAAGAGTTTAATCAATTTTCTGAAGATCTTGTTGAAAAACATATAACAAACTCTGAAGAAATAGAACAAGCCATTTCACAATTTGATGATGATATTCTTTTACCAGATGAGTTAAATCCTAAGAAAAAAGAAGCCACTCCACTTGAAATAGAAAAATACATTGAAACCTCAATAAATTTATTGGCCGATCATCAATCCAGTTTGGAAAAAAAACGAAGCACAAAAATTCCAAAAAGTATCTCATACGAAAAATTAGCAGGAGATATTCAGCAAACGACTTGTTATCAATATTTTTTTAAAAAATGTAAAAATAATATACCCCAATTGAAAGAAGCATTTGGGCAATTAAAATCACCGATACTGTCTCAAGAAACTGAAGAATTATTAAAAAAAATCAATGATGAAACCTGTGATTTAGCAACAAGAACAATAGATAGTAGAAAAAAATATTTAAAAAAATAATTGGGGATTGATCACTCTTGTTTGTTGCTAATCCTAAGCCAAGCAGTGATTTTTTGATTATAGCGAATAAACATAGGTGAAATCGCAATGCTAATTAATAATGCGGCTAGCACAATTTGTTCTTGAGTATCTGTTAAGATTTTATTATTGAGTGCTAAAGTTAAAATCGCAAAACCAAATTCACTGCCTTGGGCTAAAAGAATCCCAGTTTTTGTAGCAATTAATAATGAATTACCTGTTAAACGGCAAATCAGGGTGATTAATAACATTTTTCCAATAATTAAAGTACCGACTAATAATAAAATACCCGCCCAAGTATGCGACCATAGATGAATATTAACTAACATGCCAATGGTAATAAAAAATAAAGCTAATAAAATATCTCTAAATGGACGAATTTCATTGGCAATTTCGTGGCGATACTCTGTTTCAGCAAGCATTAATCCTGCGAGAAAAGCACCTAATGCATACGATAATCCCATTAAATTAGTCAGCCAAGCAGAGGCTAAGGTGACTAATAAAACCATCATGGTGAATAATTCAATCGCGTGGGTTTTTTCAATGATTCGAAACAAGGGTCTTAATAACCATCGGCCAATTAAAAAAATCACTAAAATAGCTAATATCCCTTTTAATAATGCCCAGGCTAATAAAGTGATAATAGCATGACGCTCACCTTGCGCAATTCCTCCTATTAAAATAATAATAGGAATCACTGCTAAATCTTGAAATAATAAAATACCAACAGCATTTAACCCATGTTTTGAGAATAATTCGTTTTGATCATTTAATTGTTTTATCACAATGGCTGTTGATGACATCGCAACAATGCTGCCAACGGTTAGAGCGGCCAGATGGGGCATTCCGAAAAAAATAGCAGCAAGGGTTGTGATCAAAACAGTTAAAAAAACTTGCAAGCCACCTATTAAAAAAACAGCATATCTTAAAGCAAATAATTTAGATAAAGAAAACTCAAGCCCAATCGTAAACATCAAAAAAACAATACCAAATTCTGCTAAACTTTTTGCATATTGAGAATTATGTGCCAGCCCCAAGCCGTGCGGCCCGACCAGCGCACCCGCGCAAAGATAACCTAAAATAATAGATAAACGCAATTTTCGAAAAAGAACCGTCACAATCAAAGAGATAAGGAGAATACATAAAGTAATTTCAAGAATACTTAAGTCCATAACAATCTTCTTTTATTAAATATTTATTAAATGTTAAGGTAAAAATCATTGTAAGGCTGGTAATAGCCCAGTTAAACCAGTTGCTAACATTCCAACTGCAATTGCCATAATAATCATACCCATAATGCGGGTCACCACTTTAATGATAGAGGTACCAATAAATCTTGCAATGGGTACTGCGAATAATAAAATAAGTCCCATGCCGACGGTTAAACAAATACATAATATAGAAATCCACAGCTTATCTGCAAGATTAGAATGATCCCCGGTAATAATAATAAGCGTACTGATGGCACCCGGTCCAATAATCACAGGAAGTGCCATTGGAACCACCGCGATTGAATGACGTTCTTTTGCAGCTTCATCATCTTCAGATGTATAACTGACAGGACTTTCTTTTGATTGCAACATACTTAAACCCATCAGCAATAATATAATCCCTCCAGCAAAACGAAAAGAAGGAATCGTAATGCCAAATAAATTTAACATTTCTTTGCCTGACCAAACGGCAATAATCATTAAAATAAGAATACTACAACTAGTCCGCAGTGCAATATTACGTTGAATAGTCATAGTGGAATTTTTAGTAAGATCAAGAAAAATGGACAGCGATCCCAATGGATTCATCATGATAATCATCGCGACAGTAAATTTAATACTTTCAGTCGTAGTCATAGGTTTTATGTTTTCGTTTTTTGCGTGTTATGTTTATAATAGCAGAATCAATAAAAATGGTATAGGAACTCAGAAATCTCATGCGTAAAGTGTATAATTTTAGTTCAGGACCAGCCATGTTACCTGAAGAAGTATTACGTGAAGCACAAACAGAGTTATTGGATTGGCACCAAACAGGCATGTCCATCATGGAAGTAGGGCATCGAGGTCGGGCTTTTCAATCGATTGTTGAACAAACTGAGGCAGATTTACGGGAGTTGATGGATATTCCTGATAATTATCATTTATTATTTCTAACAGGTGGTGCGACAGCGCAATTTTCTATGGTGCCGATGAATCTTTTTGCTAAAAAAAATCATGCAGATTATATCGATACTGGCATTTGGTCTAAAAAAGCTTTAACAGAAGCGATGCGATTTGGTCAGGTCAATATTGCAGCGCAGATTGAATATCAAGAGGGTTTAGCCTGTATTCCCAAAGAAGAAAAATGGTCTTTGAATCCAGATGCAGCCTATGTTCATTATACGCCAAATGAAACGATTGAAGGAATTGAATTTAATTCAACGCCAAAAACAGGCCAAGTGCCCTTAGTGGCTGATATGTCATCTAGTATTTTATCCCAACCCATTAATGTGCGGGATTTTGGAATTATTTATGCAGGCGCACAAAAAAATTTAGGGCAAGCGGGTATTTCTTTAGTGATTATTCGTGATGATTTAGTGCATGAACCGGCGATTCCTACACCGATTTTATATTCTTATAAATTACATATTGACAATAAATCGCTATATAATACCCCGCCTACTTTTGCATGGTATATATTAGGTTTAACCGTTGCATGGGTAAAACGTCAAGGAGGCGTTAAGACTTTTGCAGAAATAAATCAGCACAAGGCGCAGACTTTATATCACTTTATTGATAGCCACCATGAATTTTATAATAATACCGTTCATCCTGATTGCCGATCGCGGATGAATGTTCCTTTTAATTTATCGCAAGTTAATTTGACTGAGACTTTTTTACAAGCAGCAGAAAAAGAAGGATTAACTAACTTAAAAGGCCATCGCTTAGCAGGTGGGGTGAGAGCGAGTCTTTATAATGCCATGCCGCAGCAAGGGGTTGATAAATTGATTGAGTTTATGAAAGATTTTGCGCGAACGCATGGTTAAAATTACTGTATTTATAACTGTTCAATGTAGGGTGGATTAGACGCGTTTTTTTGCGTCGTAATCCACCAAATTTGCCATTTATAATTGGTGGATTACGGCAAAAAACGCCTAATCCACCCTACATTTTGATTTATTTTTTTATTTAGTTTTTCTCATCTTTAATCTATTTTCCCGTCGAATGATCCCTGCTTGAAACCGTCTTTTTTCAAGTTCGTTACGCAGTTCTAACGAAGGGACTTTAGTGGGTTTTCCTTTTTCATCAACTGCAACCATAGTAAAATAACAAGTATTCGTGTGTCGAGATTGGCTAGTAAATAAATTTTCAGCAACAACGCGAATGCCAATTTCCATAGAAGTACTACCAACAAAATTAACATTGGCATAAAAAATCACTAATTCGCCAACGTAAATCGGCTCTTTAAAAAAAACTTGATCGACTGATAAAGTAACAGTATTTTTTCCTGAATATCGCGCTGCACAAGCATAAGCAACTCGATCTAATAATTGTAGGATATACCCACCATGAATATATCCATAAAAATTAACTTTGTCAGGCGTCATGATTTCTGACATAATAACTGTCCGCCTATCTTTTTGCACTTCTTCCGTCTCTGTCATAAAAGTTTCTCAGCATAAGATTGAAAAATAAAATCGACTTTCGCAGCGCAAATGAAGTCATTTATCGATAAGCCATCAATAGCATGGGTTGTATAACGTACTAAACAATAATTATAACCTATTTCAAGATTGGGATGATGGTTTTCAATGTTTGCAATCCAGGCTATCGCATTGACAAAAGCCATCGTTTGATAAAAATTTTTAAATTGAAAATGTTTGATAATACTTTTATTATCATCTGCTACTTTCCATCCCGCTTGTAATTCCGCTAATTTCTCCAAGATCACTTTATGATCAAGTGGTTTAGTTGTGCCTGAGCAAGGCTCACAATGCTTTGATTGAAGAGAGTCCATTTTTATATTCCTGGAAAAATAATTTATTACCTATTACCCATTAATAGTATAACGCAAATTGGATATGAATCATGATTTTTTTACAAGGTTTCACTTTATTAGAAGTTCTTATCAGTCTGTTACTTTTTTCTTTAATATTATTAGGATTTGAGGATATGCAAATTGTTGCATTAAAAAATGCACGGGCTGCTAATTATTTTTATCTAGCAACAGAACAAATGCATAATATCACTGAGCGATTAAAGTTACTGTCAAATCAACACGGATTACACCAACAAATTATTCAATGGAATAATGAAAATCAGCAAGTATTACCAGCGGGCAGAGGCTTAAGTGTAGGCCAGTATCCGCATTATACACTCACTCTTTATTGGGGAAATTTTAATAAAAAATGTGACACTATTTATTTAGGACAAGCAGGATGTATTGCAAACAATCTTTACTTATAAATTTAAATGGCATGACTCTAATAGAATTAATGATTGGCTTATGCTTAAGTACGTTATTATTTAGCATCATTTCAGTTATTTATCTTGCAGCAGTACATAATCAATCTGTACAAACAGCATTAATGCGCACCGAAGAAAATAGTCGAATCGCCATACAGATTTTAAATACAGATTTAAGATTAGCAGGATTCACAGGATGTGCAAAGTTAAATAATAATATTATGCCAGACCCGCCCTATAGTTTTACTATGCAAAATAGACTTTTTTTATTTAAAAATGATGACCAATTATCAGGGACAGATGCAGTGACAGTACAGCATGCTAGTATTTTTTTTGTTAATTTAATTGAAAAAATGCCAGATACCCATTCTTTGCAGACTACTTCACAATTATTATTTAAATCAGGTGATATTGTATTATTAACCGATTGCCAATCAGCAGATATTTTTATAGTTAAGACAATTAGTAAACAAGATAATACGCAATTTATTGAGACAGATCATTTATTGCAAAAACAATATGATAAAAATGCTGAACTGCATTTTTTCGAAAAAAATAGTTATTTTCTCGCAAAAACCACGCGTGTAGATGAAGCTCAACAACCTGTGTATGCGCTGTATAAAAGTGATATTCAACAAAAAAAAACGGAATTAGTCGAAGGTATGAATGATTCAAAAATAATTTATACTCTTTTAGAAGATGGAAAATTTATAGAAAAAACGTCAAATAATGTAATAGATTGGTCAAAAGTCGCAGGGATATCTATTGCATTTATTTTTTCATCAATGAATAGCATTCCTTTACAAAAAAAAGAGTTTACTTATGTTGCGATACGAGAATAACAAAGGCATAGTATTGGTAACTTTATTACTTTTTATGCAAATTTTGACTTTTTTAGGGTTATTTTTATTGCAAAGTAGTTTGCTCGGACAAAAAATCGCGCACGGAACATTTAAACAACAGTCAATATTTGAAGTTGCTGAAAGTGTATTACAGACTATTGAAACAAAGATGATACAAAATGATCCTAATTGTTTGATTGCAGTGATTAATTCAAAAGATTTATCGACAAAACCACTGGACTGGTGGCAAATAAATGCATGTTCCGGACAATTTTCTAATTATTTTTATTATTACGTAGTTGAATCTTTAGGCCAAGATGCTTGTGCAGAAATAAAAAATTCAAAAAATCAAATTGCAGATTATTTTCGCGTTACTTTAAATGTAATAGAAGAAAATTTTGATACAAGAGAAATGTTGCAAAGTACCGTTATAAAAATGCATAATGCTGACAGTCTATGCGCCACACATTTGCATAGTGTGATGATAGGACGGCAAGCATGGTGTCAAATTATTTAGGAGAGAATACGATATGCAGAAATTAAAGGATAAAGTTATTTTTATTACGGGCGCAAGCCGCGGCATCGGTCGGGCAATTGCCTTACGCTGTGCAGAAGATGGCGCTAAAATTGTGGTGGCTGCTAAAACGGCCGAGCCGCATCTGACTTTGCCTGGTACTATTTATTCAGTGGCAGAAGAAATTAAAGCAGCCGGTGGGGTAGCTTTACCCATCCAACTGGATATACGTGATGAGATGGGCGTTAAAGCGGCTATTGAAAAAATGACAGAAACTTTTGGCGGCATTGATGTTTTAATCAATAATGCCAGTGCAATTTTTATGGCAAATACTGTAAATATGCCGATGAAGCGTTTTGACTTAATTTTTTCAGTCAATGTGCGCGGTACTTTTTTATGTTCACAACTTTGTGTTCCTTTATTAAAAAAAGCGAAAAACCCGCATATTTTAAATTTATCTCCGCCTTTAAATATGCAAGCAAAATGGTTTAAAGATCATTTGGCTTATACAATGTCAAAATATGGTATGAGTATGTGTACATTAGGCATGTCTGAAGAATTTAAAACAGCGGGGATTGCGGTTAATTCTTTATGGCCAAAAACAACCATTGCAACAGCTGCGATTGAAGTTAATTTTCCGCCAGAAGTATTGAAAGCTAGCAGGACGCCAGAGATTATGGCAGATGCGGCCTATGAGGTTATCACCAGCGATAGTAAAACAATCACAGGCAATTTCTTTATTGATGAAGAATTATTAAAAATGCGTGGAGTGACTGACTTTAATCAATATGCTTTGAATCCGCATGGATCTTTGATGACGGATTTGTTTTTGAATTAGTAAAAATAGCCATTCCTTCTCTTTCGTGTTGGGGTGTACGCGTCGGGTCGGCACGTGAACGGCACGAGAGAAATTGACTTAATTAAAAAAAGATTAAATATTGCAAAAGCACATGCTAAATAAAAAATTTTAGGAGAAAATATGAGTGATACAATTATTCATGAAGGTTCAACAAACGTTTATAAAGATTTAGGGTTGCCTAATGCAGAAGAAATGCAAGCAAAAGCTTTACTTGCTTCTAAGGTTATATCGATTATTCGTGAGAGAAAATTGACTCAAGAAAAAGCTGCTAAAATTTTAGGAATAACACAACCAAAAATATCTTTATTAAGTCATGGGCAATTTTCAGGATTTTCTATTGGAAAACTTATCAATCTTTTAAATAAACTTAACCAAGATATAGAAATTATAATAAAAAATAAATCTTCTTCAAAAAAACAGCATACGAACTCAGGTCATATTAGCGTAATTTATATGTAGTAGGCTCCATTTTTCAAGCTGAGGCTTTATCTCTGTATTCCCTCCAAGCAGGTACTAATGGAAAATATAGCCCTAAGCGTATTTCGCGTTTTTCGTAAGCTTGCATCATTGCAGCATATTGCGTTAATTGTTTTCGATGTTTTTCTTCACTTTCTTGTAAAAATATTGCTAAATCTTGCGTAGTCGGCACAGAGGTTTTATAATCAATAATCCAGCGAATATTTTTTTCATCTACAAAAGTTCTATCAATAATATATGAAGCTATTTTATTATTTATTAAACCACTTATTTTAAATTCAGATTGAGCCTGTTGATGATTTTTTAAAATCCATTGACCACGTGGGTCTGCTAATGCATTGTCAATACTAGCAGAAACGCGGGTGATGGCTTCAGCTATTTCAATATCAGAAAAACTCTCGGCTGCAAAAAATTGATATAAAAAAAGTTCTTTTGCAGAGGATTTTTCTTGCCACCAATGGCTGCCGAAAAGACTTATTTGCTGCAATAATCGATGCACCATCGTACCAATTAATTTTGCATTATTCTGCGGTAGATGAAACCCTAATTGAGCGTGATGATAAGCTATTTTATCAAAAGCAACCATTTCTTTTATAGGATTTTCCCAGGCCGCAGTTAAACGAGAAATAGTGTTTTTAACCAGTTCTGGTTGAGTGTCAGGTGTTTTTTCAATTAAAGGATGCCATTTTACTTCGTGTTTAATAGCATGCCATAATGGGGATAATAAACTATGATGTGATGGGCTCCTATCTATTAATTCTTTTAAATCTTTTAGTTTTTTATTTTCTCGCATGGAAAAAAATAAATGTAATTGTTTTTTTGCGCGAGTCGCTGCAACATAGAGCAATCGAGCAATTTCATAATCTGTTTTAATTTGTAATTCGTTTTTAATATAAGTATAAATAGAATTATTTTTTTGTCCTCTCACATGCAAAGGGCCTAATACTAATGGATGATTGGAATCATAATGCGCGCGCTCCAGCCAAAGTAATAATTGTTTATCATCATTGGGCGATTGTCTATTTAATTGCGGTAAAATAACTGTATCAAATTCTAATCCTTTTGCATTATGAATTGTCATAATTTGTAGGGTCTGATCGGCTTTTTTATCAGGGGATGCATATAATTTATTAATCGCATCTGTGAATGAGGTTATGTTTGGTAATACACTATTTTGCGTTAATTTTTCAATTAAATTAAAAAAAGCCGCTGCATCTTCTAAATCACTTTCATTGATTAATGAGGCAGGACCACCCAAAAGTAACCAAGTGCTTTCTAACCAAAGCCGCATGGAAAGACGCCCACGTTCAGCCATTTTGTGAGTTAGAATTTTCATAAAATGCACTAAACGTTGTTGGCCTGCAATACTTAAATTTTTAAGAATATCTTTTGATTGTAAACGTTCCCAAAGAATACTGTGTGAATGATCACCTGCTATAATTAATAAATCATTTAAAGTTAATCCAAGCCATGGGGCGCGTAATATGGCAAGCCAGGCGATGCGATCGGCCGGATTTAATAGAGCTTGCATCAATGCTAGTAAATCTGAAATAACCGGACGTGTGCTTAAAGGATCAATATCAATTGCACTAAAAAATAAATTTGCATTTTTTAAAGCAGGAATAATATGGGTTAAATGTGTTCTAGAGCGAACTAAAATAGCAATAGTATCAGTAGGAGATGCTTTTTTTAAATGCCGAATCAATTCAACAATTGCAAGTGCCTCTTGCGAGATCGTCTCTTCTTTTAAAAAAGCGTTGAGTGTGACGGGGTCAAGTGTGTCACCGATTTTTTTTGCAGTACTCGGACTAAAAGTAACCGCTCCAACTGTCATATCGTTAAATTTAGGGAAAACATGCACAAAATGCTGATTGACCCAATTCACAATTCCAGTATCCGAGCGAAAATTAACGGATAGCTTAAGAGCCTGCAATTTAATATTACCTAAACCATTTTGTAGCGTGCGAATAAATAAACCGACTTCTGCTTCACGAAATCGATAAATAGATTGCATAGGATCACCCACTAAAAATAAAGTGCGATTATCATTTTGTTCCCAACCTATCGTTAATTTTTTAATTAAATTATATTGCGTTTTAGACGTATCTTGAAATTCATCAATTAAAATATGATGTATTTGATGATCAAGTGCAAGTGTAGTATCAGTTGGGTCATCATCTGTTCCTAATGCTTGTAATGCAGCCAGTGCATTTTCAATATAATCAATTTTACCGTGTTCTTGAAAAGTGATTCTCAATTCTGCCACAGCCATTTTTAAAATATTAAATAAAGCTTTTAGCATTTGCCATTCAGTTTCTCGATAAAAAATCAACGGTGCTTTTTGTAATTTTTCAAAAGCAATTTTTAATTGACTGTGTTCTGATAATGCTTTAATTAATGCTTCCATGCGTTTTTTTAAATCGCTTAACCTATTTTTTTCATCACTATTTTTAGCGCTAGAGGGAGCTCTAAAACCAATGGTTTTGTCAATTTTTTTGCGAAACTCATATTCTTTTGTTAAAAATAATTCGGCAAATCCTAACCAAATATTTTTATCTGTTATATTATTTGAAGGAAATCGAGTTAACTGTTTGCAGTGAGAAATATTATTTTGCTTATCTGTTAAATGATAAGCCGCATAATCTGCTAATAATAGTGTTTCAGTATATAGTTCATTGGGAAAATAATTACAAAGAGTGCTTAAAATCTCGCTAGTAATAGATTCTAAGGTGGTTTCAAGTTGTTTTCGTAAAAAATTATCATCAGTTGCAGATGACCCAAGCATTAAATGCGGTAACCATTGATCGCGAGCACTTAACATTTTGATCAAGAGTGACTGTAACGTATTTAGATCATTATCTAAATAAGATAAAAGTACTGAAATAGATTCTGTAATAGTCGATGTATTTTCTAAGTGAGATAATAAGGCAGTGACTGCTTGTCGATAAAGTGACATCGCATCATCTGTGATACTAGGTGCTGCACCAAATTGTGAGAGCATCGGTAATTGCTTAGTTAAATAAGCATTAAATGAATCAATTGTTTGAATACGTAAACGATTAGGATTTTCTAATAAATGCCAGTTTAAATTTTTATCGCGTTTTAATACTAATTTTGCCATACGCCAAGTTTTTTTTGCATGGGGTTCAAGCGGTTCTGCTGAATGATGTGCATTATTTAAAGCTTTAATAATACGTGCACGCATTTCAGCCGCTGATTTTTTAGTGAAAGTAATTGCGATGATTTCTTCAGGGATTTTTGCCTGCGTTAATAAAACTAAAAAACGTTGGGTGAGTAATTCAGTTTTTCCTGAGCCAGCTGGTGCTTGCACAATAAAAGAATGTGTCGGATCTAGTGCTAATTCTCGTTCTTTTTCATCTGCTTTTTCATCTGCTTTTTCATCTATTTTTTTATCTATTTTTTTATCTAAATGCATGCATCATTAATCCTACAAAAGGCCTGTAAATGGCAGTGTTGACAAGTATCTACGCGATTTTTCGGAGAAACGGCGGCCTGTCCTTCGTAAAAATCCTGACTTAATTTTAAAATAATAGTTTGCCATTTAAGCAGTTGAGTTTCCCAAGAGCGATTTTCTGCATATTCGATCTCTTTTATTGGTTTGATAGAATCCATTTCAATTGCATATTGACTCATACCTTTTAAATTAATTGAATCAGGATGAGTTTCTGCAAATGCAATTCCGATAATATTATCTGCATCACTTAAACAATAAATAGGTAATTGCGGTTCTTCAGGGCGATCACTAAACCAATACTTAATAGAATTAGCTCTTCCTGTTTTATAATCAATAATGAGTTGTTTTCCATCTGCTAATTCATCCATTCGATCGATACGAATAGACAGTGTCATAGGTCCTATAATTATTTTTTTTTCATATTCTAAGGCGATTACTTTAAAAGGCGGGCGAGTTTTTTCAAATGTAAGCCACTGATGAAGCAGTGTTTTTAAATACATAGATTCTAAAATAAGATAACGGGTGCGGGTGGTATTTTTGAGGATTATTTCAATTGCTTGCCAAATATTTTTTTCTAGTAATGCATCTAGCGCAGCATCAGAATACATCGATAATTTTTCTGAAGTTTGAAGTGTCAGCCAAATCAACTCGAGTGCTTTATGAATAATATTGCCACGATTTCTAAGTGTGAGTCCAAGTGTTGGAAGTTCTATTTTTTTTGCATGTAAACGAATTTCTGCAAATGCTTTAAAAGGACACGCGGCTTGTTGTTTAATGATTGAAACACCGCCGTGACTATTAGCAATTAAAGATGCGATGGGTGCTTGATGATCAATAATTGTTTCAAGTTTTTGACTTAAATAAATAACTTTAGCAGGCGGCTGATAGTGGCTTAATTCAATTTGATCAAGAGATACTTCAGGTAAATGTGAAATAAGCGAACTTTCGCGTAATTCACCCTCGCTATTACTTTCTGCATGACTAAAAATACTATATTTTGCATTAAAAATTAATTGTTCTGTTATGCGTTTGCTATATTCAAGTTCACGATCAGCGCTTGCATGCGGCATATTTAATTTTTTTTGTAATTGTTTTGGAATAAAAGGATTGGGCTTAACAGGCTGAGGCCACGTCGTATCATCCATATTTAATATCCAAATATAATCAAAAGATAAACCGACTGCTTCTAATAGACCTAATATTTGAATATTAGCTTCAGGGCTTTCTGGTTGAAAAATAGTATGGCTTGTTAAATAAGTTAAATAATGTAAGGCATGTTCATGTTGAATCTCAGGTGAAATATGATTAAAGCTACGATAATAATTTAATATTTCTAAAAAACGTTGCACTACCTGATACTCATGGCTATTTAAACTTCTCTCACCCGGCCAGCCTAATATTCTCAATCGATCCATGAAAATATCGACCCATTGATTGATGTTATACAAAACTTTTGCATCTTCAATGTGTTGCATTAACTTCATAAAACGTGCAGCAAGATGGGGCGATTCTTTGAATAAATCAATTTTTTTAAGAGTCAGTGTCGTGTTATTTTCTTTGCATAATGTATAATCTATTCGCAAACGATTTAGCATTTCACTTTCTGCATCCCCCAGAAAAGGCGAGTGCAATAATTGAGAAAAAGCGTGATAATCTATCGGTTGGGTGGATAAATTAAGCAACTGTAAAGCGGTATGAATAATAGGATAAGAAGATAATTTTTTTCCTGCAGAAATATTAAAAGGTAACAGCGTTGGATTAAGCGTAAAATTATTTTTCTCAGAAAAAACATTTGAAAAAATAGCTAATAACGGGTCACGCATTTTTTCTAACTGTGGCACAATACAACCAATGGTCGCCTGAGGATTTTTTTGATAAATAGCTTTGGCAAACCGTGCCATACTGGTTATTTCTGTTTCTTCGTCTTTTAAGCGAATACGTTGTGCGTAAGAGTGTGATTGCTGCGCATAGGTATTATTTATTTCTATTTGGCTGCCGGCATTTTCGCAAGATTTAATTAATTTTTCTTGAATAGGTGTGAATTCGCTAAATCCTATTAACAAAATTTTTATAGGTAAATCTAGCATTTTTTTAGCTATTAATTCACATAACTCGCAGATTAAGCTATCATAATCTAACCAATTATTTTCTAAACAAATCGATGCAAATTCTTCTGCCCATTGTTGAAAAGTTGAAGAATCTTCTGAATAAGAAAAATCAGGATGATTAAAAGAAACTTGCCATTGTTTTAAAATACCCCAAGCAGATTTGGCCATTTCTGCAGTTTCTGATAGTTGTAATAAATTATGGGTAGCAGGAGAGCGATTTAAAATATCTTCCCAGATGATGTGTTCTTTGTCGGGAGATAATAAATATTTATTAGTGATGAGATGTTTGATCGCATACTCTTGCCATAGTCGATTGAGCCATTGATTAAAAGGTAAAATATCTAAAGTAGGAAAACTTACTTTTTTTTGTTGTAATTGTATTGAATGATATTCTTTTAATAATGTCGCAGCTAAGCGACGATTCGGCGTAATATAAGTGGCGTTAGCTTCGATGAACTGCATAAATTGATCTTTAATCTTTAAACATTGGAAAGACAATATCAAATTGTAACCCCATTCCATTGTCAGGGGTATTTAAATGAATGGTTGCATGATGTAATTCGGTGATTTGACTGACGATGGCAAGACCTAAGCCGCTGCCTGCAGCTTGTGTGCCTAATACTCGATAAAAACGTTCAAAAACGCGTTCGCGTAACTCAAGCGGGATGCCAGGACCTGTGTCAGTTACACGAAAAATAATTTCTTTTTTATGATTAAGAATAGCAATTTTGACAGCACCCTTTTGTGGAGTATAACGAATCGCATTATCCACAATGTTTCTAATCAAAATACCTAAAATAGTATCATTTCCTAAAATAATCACATGCGGTGGAGGGAGTGCCAACTCAATGTCAATATTTTTTTCAAGCGCGATGGGGACGAGAAAAGCAATAATTTCTGTAGCTAATTTTTGTAAGTTAACTGGATTGACATCATGCAGTGTTTCTTCTTGAGTTAATCGGCTTAATGTTAATAATTGAGCGACAACGTGTGAACTGCGATCGACGCCTTCTAGTACTTTATTTAATGCATGATTGCGATCTGTTAAATTATCGGCAATGAGTGCGACTTGCGCTTGTGTTTTAAGTGCGGCAAGCGGTGTCCGTAATTCATGAGCGGCATCTCCTGCGAAACGTTTATTGCGATCGAATGCTAATTTTAATCGATTAAATAAATGATTTAATTCAGTGACCAATGGTTTAATTTCAACTGGAATATCATGATCATCGACAGGTTCAAGATGAGTGGACGCACGATTGGAAATTTCATTGGCGACTCTGATGACAGAGCGCAGCGCAAGTCCGACGATTAACCAAATTAATATTGCAAAAATAGGAAAACTGACCAATAAAATATAACCATTATTACGAGTAATAAGATCACTTAATTGATTACGTGTTTCATATCTTTCAGCCACAATAATTTTTGTATTGAGCTTTATATTATTTTTAGTATAAGCGCGCCAATCACTATCTTGAATAGTCAGATCACTAAAACCAGTGGGTGCATCTTTCAGTGAGACGGTATGGCTATTTGCCGAATGAAATAATAATTTTCCTTTGTTATCCCAAATCTGAAACATAAAACTATTAGACGTATCGGTTGCTAAGTAAGATTGGATTTTTTTATTTGTCTGTTTATCTATGACAGAGACTTCATTTAATTTTTGAATGATTCGAAACACTCGGATTAAACCATCATCAAGATAAGGTTTAATAATTTTTTTATCTAATAAATAATTACCCACAGCCGTCACGGAGGATGCAATGGTGATGCTAATAAAAAGACTGATAAATAAAAATCGTCTAATGGAGTGAATCATTTTATTTTATTTCTTTGCTTTTATCTATCATATAACCAATACCGCGAATCGTATGGATAAACTCTTGGCCGAATTTTTTTCGCAGATTATGGATATGCACTTCTAGGGCGTTACTATCGACATCATCTCCCCAGCCATATAGCGATTGGGACAAGTGTTCTCTTGATAAAACGCGTCCTGCATTTTCAAGTAACTTAAAGAGTAGGGCAAATTCCCGGCGAGACACATTGACAAATTCGCCTTCTAATTTGACAGTATGAGCGGCAGGATCAAGCACAATACCACCATGTATAATAGTCGGATCAGCGCGAGTAGCCGATCGTCTTTGTAGTGCGCGTAATCGAGCGCATAGTTCATCTAAGTCAAAGGGTTTGATTAAATAATCATCAGCGCCGGCATCCAGTCCTTTTACTCTATCTTCAACCGATTCTCGTGCGGTTAAAATAATCACAGGGGTTGTTTCACCGCGAGAGCGTAGGTGATTGATAACATGAATCCCGCTGAGCTTGGGTAGTCCAATATCAAGGACAATCACATCGAATTTATCTGTTTTAAGCGCCTGATCCGCAGATCCACCATCTTTTAACCAATCAACGGTATATCCGTACTGAATTAATCCAGTTCGCAATCCATCGCCTAATAATTCATCATCTTCGACTAAAAGTATGCGCATGATTAAGGCCTTATTTTTTTATTACAAATAACAATTTAGCTTTTTTACGTGATAATAGCAATATTCTCTTTATTAGATAAGTTTTTTTTAGTTAATAAATGTAATGGCTGAAAAAATTGAATCACTGTTGGATTGTTAATAAAAGATAAATTATAGGGGTGTTCGGCATAGAGTCGACGAATGTGGGTATGGTTGATTAAAGCATCTATTTGATAAGCAATTTTACCAAATAAAATCATAGTGACTTCAGGTCTTTTTTCGAATAAAAAATCTAGAATAATTTTTAAAAAGGGCTGCCAGGTTTTAGCATCTTCTTTTACTTTTGTTGATTGTAGGACTAAAGATGCGTTTAATAATAAAAAACCATGCTGTAACAAATTATTAAAAAAAGCTTGATTAGTTTTAACCAGATTGTCTTTTGAAATATCGGCAATGGCTGGTTGGCTGGTTTGATTAGATTTTAAAAAACCTTCGGTGACTAAAAGCATTTTGATAATATTACGCAAAGAAGTGGCGCGATTAACTGTTTTACTTAAACCTTTTTCAGACCAAAGATTGGTGACTGCTTCATCCCAGAAGGCGTAGCCATTAGCGGATTGAGCGCGTGGGTAAGGAGATTCTCCCAATAAAACATAATTAATTTGCAGAACAGGTAGACTAAAAGCATTAAAAATTTTATCAGCTCCTGGCAGCCACTGTTTATTTTGCGAAAGATGTAAAAGATAATTTTGATCCATCTGTGATAAGGCTTTTATAATGCAAGGCTGCCAGGAAGGGTCAATAGAGTCTATATTAAATACATCAGCATAGTTCATGTTATAATCTTTAAAAATTTTTGATAAAGGTAAAAATACTCATGGATAAAAACTTACTTGAAATTCTAGCATGCCCGATTTGTAAAGGGGAGTTATTATTTGACAGAAAAAACCAAGAATTAATTTGTAAATTTGACCGAGTGGTTTATCCGGTGATTGATGAGATTCCGGTGATGTTAGAAGGTCGGGCGCGAAGGTTGGATGATGAAGAATAAAAAAATGGGAAAAATATTATTTTGGGGAGGAGTGAGTGGGTGAAGACCCCAACTTTCTTATCTCAAAATCTTTATCTTTACTTTTGTCTTCCGCTTCAGGTGATCTTGAATTGCCCTCAAAAAATGAGAATGATTTTGAGTGCTGGAGCACCTGTTTCTTTTTAGGGGGAGCAGTAATCGGAGGAGCGGAGCTAGGCTCAGAATCATGAACGTTGGAGCTGTAATAAAGCTCTTTGGAAACAATTTGTTCTGCGCAATGTTGTTGCAGAGTTTCTTTAGGAATTTCTATTTGGTTGCTGAGTAATGTCTCTTCCAGTAAGCGATTTCTCTTTAATAAATACTTAGCTGTATCTTTATGAAAGTCTGTCATGATTTTTAAAGAATTATTTTCTATTTCCCATTGACCTGTCATGTTAGAGGTAGTTAGAGCTGATATCTTCTGAGCATTTTTATGCAGGTAATCTAGCTGATTCTTTACAAGTTCTTCTTGTTCTTTTTTTAAAGCCAATAACTCTAGCTCTTGTGCGTGAATCATCTTTTCCTTTTTCTGTATAATTTTAATTGCAGTCTGAGCTTCTGAGGTTATTCCTAAAGTAGTTCCAATCTGTCTAATTACTTCTTCTGGAATTATATCCATGCGATGATATTTTACTGTTGTCTTCGTGACAAAATCCTTTATATCTTTGACTATCTGATCCATCTCCTTCTTCCTTATCTTGTCTTTTAGTGGCTCAAAGTTGTTGAGTTCCTCACTAAATGATGCCGTCACTAAGTTAACTCTGGAGAGAGCTAACGCAGTGCTAACATCATCTTTACTGCCGCTAAAAGCAATATTTAAAGCATCTTCATCTTGATCTTGATCATCATAAGGGTAGTCTGGTGTAAGAGGTTGCTTACTCTCTAGTGCTTCATCTGTCTTTTCATGTGCAAAATAAGCTACCTCTGTTGGTGCTGGAGAGGGAACTAGTGGAGTATAATCGTCTGGTGAGCCAGGTTCTTGGGCTATTAGAGTATGCTCGTCTGGTGAGTCAGGTTCGTATGTTTTTTCTTGTGTTGAAGAGCTCCTCATAGGCATCCTTTTAAATATAATTAAAATTCAATTTTCGCTAGTTGTGATCCTATCATAATTTTTGAGTCGATAAAAAGAGGGTAGATCATTTTTTTTCTCAAGATACCTGTTTCCATTGAATATGAAGCTTGTAATCTAGCCAACTCATTTGCTTTTTTTTGTTATCATAAAAATATTTAATAGTTGATTCCCATTTTGGATTTTTACTTAGATGCTTGATATCAAGTACAGCGGCATTATTTCTTTTTTTGGGGTCACGGCAGGATGGATAAATGATAAAAGTTGTCTCGGGATTTTTTAGCACAAATTGATGTGAAGCAGAATAGTCATTTTTGTCCATAATTGACGTATAATAAGGCTCATTTTCTATCTGTATAGATTTTTCTTCATCTGCCTCAACGAAAAAAACTGTCCTGATTCCTGTATCTGTTTTTATTGCTAAATGTTTGCGTTGTTTAATGAAATGAAATGCATGCTCATAAAGTGCGGTTTCCTCAATGAAAGAACCATAGAATACATTTTTTCCATACTGAGGTCTGAAGCGAGCCTGAGGATGCGGGGGAGTATATCTAAATGGCGTTGCAATCAGTGGATGCCATTTAGAATTTAAATCGTTTTGTTTGGTCATTTCAATCAGTAGCTCAAGTTGAAGTGCGCGATTTTCATCTTGTGTTGCACGATAACTTGAAAGATTGGATTGATTTTCAATTATGCGCACAAGTTCAATCATGCGCCTCGTCCTCTTACATAATCTAAATATTGGCGAATAAAAATTAATCCATCAATTGATTTTCCCATTAGTTTCTCAGGTATAGCGTTTAATTCAGGATGCTTTGTTGATAACCAAGCTTGTTGATGCAATGGATTATCAAACATAGCTTCTAAGCTTCGGTGAATAGCTAATAAATGAATAATAATTTGAGTGTCTGGATGTAATATGGAACTATGAATTGGAATATTTCCATTTTTCAACCAAGTATTAACTGTATTGGGAGGTAAATGAAGAATATTTGCGATTTTAGTGCCAGACCATGCGAACCGGTTTTTTAAATAGATAAGTCCATCTACAATTGCGCACCCGGCTATTGATGGATCGAATTCTGTCGTTGTTTCTAATAACAGAGGCGATTCTCTTATAGACTTTGGGGTATTCGTATCTGTAGTAAGTGTTATGGTCATTATATTTATTCTCCTGTTATTTATAGTATAAATCAAAACAGTGCAAAATTACCATATTATAAAATAAATAAATAAATTAGTATAAT
>Ga0207010_1059_pt1 | contig 23383 bp, 20 predicted proteins | sample Alteio_BWMinCont_82_FD_153465 | JGI IMG/M metagenome (GOLD analysis project Ga0207010, IMG submission 153465) | Enriched cells from forest soil in Barre Woods Harvard Forest LTER site, Petersham, Massachusetts, United States -... | ecosystem: Environmental > Terrestrial > Soil > Temperate forest >...
TGACCTCTGCCTGAAAGATGGGATCACCGACAGCGGTGTCTATCTAATCGAGGCGATGAAGACCCTCGGCAAACAAAAAGTCTCACATGTGGCCATCACCATTGAAGCTAAAAAGCCCAAGATGAGGGAACACTTTTTAGAGATGCGCAATAGTATCGCCCTCGTCATGGGTCTGGATATCTCGCAGGTTGGCATCACCGCCACCACAGGCGAGGGACTGACCGACTTTGGCTGCGGCGAAGGGGCGCAAGCATTCGCAGTGGTAACCACCATCGAAGACTAAGTGATCTCTCAATTTTCAACGCAAAGATAAAAAGAAGCAAAAAGATGCAATGCCAAGGTGCTTAGCTTCGGAGAAGCGATAAATGTGTAGCCCACTGCGTAGACCCTGGATGAGGCAAACTGTTGGTTCATAACGCGTTGAGGCGAAGGGGGCGTAAGCCCCCTTCGCCTCAACGTGTTCTAAATCAAAAGATTGCATCTGGCACCCCCTTCCAATCGTCGTTTCTAGGTTTAACATAACGGTGATACAAGATTTCAACTGCATCATCTGTTGGTTTATGTTTTTCTTTTGTCATGAAGGGCCTCTTAAGCAACTTTCATTTCAAGATCTATGGGAAGAGCGTGTATTTCTAAAAATTCTTTGAAGTGTGGAGCAAATTTATTATCTCCAATAAAATCTGCCATTAGTAAGCGAATAACAACTTCGGTTGTTGCCGGCATGCCTGTTGCGCGATCCTTTTTACATTCCCAGCCAGAAATGGTCGCATGTGTGCTTAATCCTAAAATCGAGGCGAATTTTTTCTGTGACAAGTTCATATAACCTCTCACAAATGAAAGATGAGCTCCAGAAAAATGTGCAGGGTACCTCAGAAGAGCCTTAAAAACCATATCTTCGAGTTCTCTATGGTTGATTTTTGGCAATGTCTCGCCACGAAACTGAAAGGTTTTAACACCTTTCAAAATAATCTGGAAGCCGAATCCGTTATAAATTAATTTTTTCATTTTTCTTATCCTTCTAACCTTATTACAGTAACAATTATTAAACTGCTTTCTTGAACAAACGCTATACAAACTCTTGCTAATTCACTATTGAGGGTTTTTCCCTTTATCGCATAATTCCAGTCCATAAATTCTTCTACGTATTCATCTTTTATTTTTTCATGATAACCAGTCTTAATTATATTTTGTATATCTCCAACAGAGAGGGCTCTTTGTTTTCCTCTCTCATATGCATGGTTACTGATGACATAGGCGCCCTTTTCTATGAGTCTTTTTGCCAATATTGCTACATTATTGACTTTTTCGAGTCTTTTCTTCATATGTCATATTTTTACAAATATGACATTATTTGTCAATTTTAAAAGGGACGATCCCCTCCCGAGGAATGGTTCCTCTCTCTGCCAATTCACCATAGCAGTGCAAGTGCTTGCGTGATGTAGCTTTTTTGCTTGGCGAAGCCGTTGGAGTGCGCGTGCTCTGCACCGAATTCTGGCGTATCTGTGAAGGCCATTAACGTAGTATTTAAGGAGATGAATGCATTAGCAATTGGCTAACTACCGTGAATACAAAAATGTCGCAAAAAGGCGGTGCAGAGCGCCGCACTCCACGGGCTCCGCCAAGCACATTGCCACCTACTCCAAGGCTCGGATCTTATTCTTTCCAAATCAAATTCAAATACACGAATTCCTATCCTGCGTGGTACCTTCGTGTCTTTGCGTTGAAATTTACCAATTAGCCGCTTTTGGCAGATTCAAGGCATCGTAATCAATTTCTCGTACAGTACTGTTAGGTAAATTGATTCGTTTCAGGTTGTGACTTCCATCGTATTCAAAGATTGAAACTCCATCCATAGGATCTGTAATTTTAGACAGATTACCAAACGAATCATAGCTATAAGAAGTGATGCCTCCACAAGCATCCTGGATAGAGCTAAGATTGCCGATATCATCATATCGATATTCAATCATACCTTCAGGGTTTGATAGCTTAGAGATTCGATCTCTTTCATCATAGTCATATTCATAGCCCACTTCTTGCGCATCACATAGCTTTCGCATGCGTCCACGTTCATCATATCTTCGCTGAAGGGTGTGTCCTGAGGGACTACTTATGCCAATTAGCATCCCTTCATGATCATATGAATAGCTTTGGACTAAATCTCCTTCTTGCTTGATTTTTTGAAGAAGTCCTGTATTCGAATCATATTCATATTCTGTTACATAATTTTGTGAATAACCGAAATTAGCGGTTCCGGTTGCTATATCTTCTGAAATCAGTTTTGCCAAGTGACAGACCTTCACCAATCGATCCTGATCATCGTAAGAATAAAGTTCAGCTTTACCCATACCATCTAAATTGGCAGAGAGTTGATCTTTCCGGCTATACCAAAATCGCTGTTCTACTCCCACCGAATCCCGAATGCGAATAATATTTCCGTGCGAATCGTAACTGTAATGTTTTTCATTGCCCAAGCAATCTGAAATTGTCGCAGGTTTGACTTGACCTTCTTCATAAGTCATTTTCACCATGCGATTTTCGGAATCTGAAGCTTGCAAGAGTCTATAGTTGGAATCATACTGGCAAAAAGAATTTTGCCCGATTTTTTCCACATTTAACGTTCTCGCTTTGAGATCAAAATTCTTTGTTTGCTTTTCGCCAAGGACTATTTCAGATGTTGCTCGATGATAATCATCGTAAACCGCATTAAAAATCGGTTCATTTTGGCTATTAAGAATAGCATTCAAATTCTTATCTGAATCATAAGTATAGTTTTCAATGACTCCTAAACTATCTACAACCTGACTTAACTGCCCCTTTGAATCATAACCGTATTGAATAAACTTTCCGCCAGGTCCAATTGCTTGGGCTATCCTGTCTGGATGATATGTTAACCGGATTATTTTTCCGTTTATATGTGATATAGTTTCTAATTGATTATCAAGATTGTAGTGATAGGTTAGCTGTTCTCGGTTGATTTTCCCTTTGCTTACAATTTTACCATCAGAATTAAATGTTAGTCGCTTTCCTTCAGAATTATTTAAAATATACCCCTTCGCTGTTTCAGCAAGGAGCGCTTCCCCTTCATTTGACTTGTAGACGGGATAATGGTGCTCTCCAAGTCCAAACAAAACGTAGCGTGATTCACGCCCATCTTCCTCTACAAAGATTTCAGGATAAGCTTCAGTAGGAGCAGGCTCAGTTTTCCATTTTATACTCATTTTTGAACGGGGAAAACGGAGTCCTGTGCAAACGATATCCCACCCGCGGCCAAAGCCAATATTTTTGTCATTAAATGAATTATAATATCGTACCAGTTCGAGGGGATAATCGCCCGATCCCGGAAAGCGCATATCTAAGCGGGCTTTTTTTATATTTCCCACTTTAATCGTACGTTCAATAGTTTGGGCAACGGCTTGGTATTCCTGAGAGTCTAGAGGAGACTTAAAAGTCCACATAAAAACATCTTCTGAAGGTCTAGCATTTAATGCAGCCTCACTCAGGGGATTGGCATCCTCACTGACCACTTCATGAAAATTACTCTCATCCAAGTGATAGATAACACCTCCAACAACGCCAACAACGGATGTTATCACATCATTCTTCTTATCTTTGCGTGTAATACACATAGCAGGTGTCTTTTTCGGAGTTTCATAATAAGCCGGCTTGTATTTTTTAAATAAGGAAAGGTCCAGAGGAATATTATTTTCCTTCATCCATTTAACAACTGCAGTAATTTTTCCTAATCGCTTAAGCTCATTAAGAATCGGATAGTACTTTGCAAAATGACCGTAATGTTCTGTGAAGTGGTCGGCAAATTTTTCTGCCTCACTATTACTGCTTTTCCTATGCTTATATTTAGTCTCAGTCAACACTTCCATCTTGGCTTTTTTAAACACCAGGGCATTACCTTTCCGATTTTTATGAATAATCACCTCTTTGGGAATAAACCAAAGACGCGTTTCTGTCTTTTCTTTCGACGATTTATGTTTTTCATATCTATCCGGCAGACATTCATAACCTGGGATTTTTACATTTGTCCTCTTTCCGCTAATATTGTCTATCCCTAATGACACACTCTTGAGAACACGATCTGCTTCAAACATAATCCAGCCAAATCGTGTATTCTTCGTTTGACCGTCATAGCGGGCTAACATAGGTGGAGGAGTTTTCCCCTTCTCGACAATTTTTTTAATATCGACCGGATGTTCAGGATCCCAATCAAGCGATACTCCGGGGTTTTGTGGAGCCTTTTTTCCAAGCCCGTATATTGACCGAACAGCAACAGCTAAATCATCAAAATCCATTTCAGGGAGTGAAAGATTCTTCTTTCCTATCATAATTAATTGACCGGTGGCGTCATCATAAGTGGCCCCTTCTACATCTGAAATATGACCCAACAACTTTGCTGTCTTGTTCAGCGACACCCCGCCCACATCTCCTGAACTTCGAGTGGAGATAGGTACCTGAGGCTTGTTGTTAAGAGTTCTCATATAACTATCGGGGTCTTGAACAAATTTTCTGTCGTTTTGCAAAGCATCTTTCGGGCCTGCACTTTCATTGAGGCTTTTAAGCCAGGTAACTGCTTTAGAAGGTACAGATGCACCGCAAGTACGTAAATTTGGGTGTTCAACCCCGAGAACCTTGAGTCCTCTCTCTAAACCATTGATGCAGTTATCATCGTACAGAAAATACCTTCCTTCTTTTACAGCCGCAATAATTTGACCAATTTGTGCATCAGTCGCAGGCCACTCATAAGTAACCGTACCTTGGCATATTTCATCATGATCAACTAAATAGCCATTATTTGAAATTCCAGGATATCTTCCAATAGTAATAACCTTCCCATTATCGGATGTGAGCTCCCAGAAACCGTGACCTGTCCAAGATTCGCCATCCTTAGTCATTGTTCCTGCGGGATAAGCGCAAGCTTTTGCCGACCGGAGACCAGTCGGATCTATGAAATTGAGAGGATTATTATTGACATATGTATAAGGATTCAAACTTTGAGGATTCGTTATAGAACCAAATTCTGAATCAGCGGAAATAAAACGACCCAGCTCGGGATCATAGTAACGATTGCGTAAGAAAATAAGTTGACTTTCTTCTTCGTAAGCTTCTCCCACATCCATTTTTGTCATAATCGTATATGACAGTCGATCCATCAGATGAAGATTCTTTTTTCAATCGGCCACCTGCATCGTAATCATATTCGATTGCATTGCCATTAGCCTTAATTTCTTTAATCAACTGACTATTTTTATTATATTGAAATGAGCGAATAGTCTCGGCAAATAGACCAAGAGGTAAAAGTAAAAAATATGTCCAAACGAAATACTGACAAAACAGATAAAAGCGCAATTTCATTATTAAACCTGCCATTAATTTTTAGAAAGTTTTTCAGATCAACGATAGAGATAAAGTTCATCCCATTTTACTATAATTGGCTCAGGAGGAGTGTCATTTGTGTCGGTAATTCGAACTCCTAATGATATGATAATATCACCATATTTCCTTGCATTACTATGTATGGGTATATTATTTACATCAACTGCACTCCATCCGCTACCGGAAATAGACCATGAGAGCCTACCTTCGGCAACTCTATTGTATAGATTTCGTATCCTGAGAACTGCATATACGTTCTTTAAAAAGAGATCTTTTTGGCTTGGCTGTTGTATTTCTTCAAGCGGATGGGTAAACATATAACTGACTTGTTCATCTGTTAGTGTATAGGTAAGTACTTCAATATTTTTTGCATAGCTCTTTTTGGAATACATCCATCTATGCAAGAAGGGCGCTCTTTCACCTGATATTGTCCCCTTGATTTCCCAAAAGAGCATACAGACAAAAAAAGTTAAAAGAACAGTTTTCCAAGGGAATTTCTTGAGCATAATTTTCTATTCCTCGTCTGTAAAGGGATTAGGATTTGGTTCGATTGAATGAACTTCGCATAATTCTATAGGATAAGGAATATTCAGTGGCTCGCGGGAAGAAGAGATTGTGATTGATTCTGTACAATCAAACTTGTGAAACGGATCTGATGATTGGTTCGCATTAAGATGATTATTTGAAGATGATGCAGGGCAATTTAAATAGGTTGGAATTATTTTCTCCTCACTTATATTTTCTGCTTTGACATTTTTCAAAATCAAGAAAAGGTTCGCAAAAATCAAAAACAATCTCATAAGCATAGGTCGCTCCATTGAATATCAAGCTAAGAGAATACCATCTATGTGTGTATTTAGCATATAAAAAGATGATCCCCTCCAGGGGAACGGTTCCTCTCTCTGCCAATTCACCATAGCACTGCAAGTGCTTGCGTAATGTAGCATTTTTGCGTCATTAATGAATCAGTAAACATCTCGCAAATACCGCTTCTGCCGGCGCAGGCGCTTGATGTATTCACGAGCCTTGATGGTATCGAGGGCTCCGCACTCTTCAATGATCTTGTGGAGGGTGGCTTCGACATCCTTTGCCATGCCGCGGGCGTCGCCGCAGACGTAGAGAAACGCTCCTTCATCGATCCACTCGAACAACTCTTGTGCATGCTCTTCCATCTTGTGCTGGACGTAGACCTTATGTTCCTGATCCCTTGAAAAGGCCAGTTCGATGCGGAGGTGGCCATGCTTGTCGAAATGGGCCCAATCCTCTTCGTAGAAGAAATCATATTCACGATTCCATTCGCCGAAGAAAAGCCAGTGTCTGCTTTTGGCTTTGTGGTGAAGCAGCCGCTCCTGCAAAAAGGCCCTGAAGGGGGCGATGCCTGTCCCCGGACCAATCATAATAATAGGAACTTCATGGTCCTCGGGCAGATGGAAGCCGTGCGAAGGCTGGATAAAGATGGGCACGACCGGTTGGTGCAGCTCGGCCATTTCGCAGATAAAATGGGTACAGACACCTCTGCGCTTATGACCGTTGGATTCATATTCGAGCGGTGCAACTGTCAAATGAATTTCATCCCCTACATATTTCTGTGCGGAAGAGATAGAATAAAAACGGGGCAGCAGCGGCATGAGCAGGTCGGCCAGCTCCTGAAATGAAAAAGAGACTTCCGGATGTGCAAGCAGAAAATCCCATACCTCATGCTTTTCTAAATACTGCTTCAGCCCATCGCGGTTATCTTCTTTTAATAGCTCGTCCAAAAAATGTTTCTTGTCCGGATCGTGCTGTCTCTTATGCAATTCACGCACTAGTTTGGGACTGATGTAGGTGATGCTGGCTCGGGAGGATAAGTACTCATGCAAGGGAAGCTTTTCATCCGTCTGCTTGACTTGAATGATCTCGTGACCGGTTGCCCTCATTGCCTTGAGTGTCTTATTAATAAGATCGGGATCATGCCTTCCATAAATCCCGACGCTATCACCTACGTTATAGGTAATACCCGATCCTCTGATATCCAGGACGACATGCTGCGTTTTCCTTTTTGACCCTTTCCTGGACAAGAAATAACGCTCCTTGATCGATGCGGGGAATGGATGTTGCTTATTATACTCCGTTGTCATCTTTACTTGACCAAACTCTGCCAATTTTCTGCTTCGCCGGCAGGCTCATGCCTTCCTAAAAGGTAGCGAGCCAGGAATTCTTCAGCCGCTGCGCTGAACTTCATCCGGTTTTCCGGACGGGCAAAGCCATGTCCTTCATCGGCAAACAAAAGATATTCCACCGGCAACTTATTTTTGCGCATGGCTTCTACAATCTGATCGCTTTCGGCTTGTTTGACGCGTGGGTCATTCGCTCCTTGGGCTATCAGGAGTGGCTTCTTAATTTTGTCAGCTTTGAAGAAAGGCGAGCGCGATTTTATAAATTCTTCATCTGTTTCCAAGTTTCCAATGCGGCGATTCATCTGCGTCATCAACGGCTTCCAGTAAGGAGGCACAGTCTTCAATAGTGTGATGAGGTTGGATGGTCCGACGATGTCGACACCGCAGCAAAACTCATCGGGATAGAACGCCAGGCCTGCCAATACGGCATAGCCTCCGTAACTGCCGCCATAGATGGCCACTTTTTCTGGATCGACAAACCCTTTTGAGATTGCCCAAACCTTACCATCGAGCAAGTCGGTCTGCATCTTGGCTCCCCACTCCCTGTTACCGGCATTGATGAAGTGTTTTCCATATCCGCTTGATCCGCGATAGTTGATTTGCAGCACAGCGTAGCCTCGGTTGGCAAGCCACTGAACACTCGGATTCAGTCCCCATGAGTCCCTGACTTGAGGTCCTCCGTGTACATAGAGGATTAATGGCAGATTCTTGGGTTCTTTCCCCGTAGGCAATGTCAAGTAGCCGTGCAGCTTCATCCCGTCCCGCGCCTGATAGCTGATCGGCAGCATCGGACTCAACTCATATTTTTCCAGATCAGGCAGCGTTGTAAAGAGGTAATCGAGCTTTTTCGCTTTGCGGTTATAGAGATAAAAACGGGTGGGTGTCTTGTCTGAATAATAGGCAACAACCCAGTTTTCATTAGCGAGGTCCCTGCTGGATAACTTGAAAGGCATTTTCATCTGATCTGATAAAAATTGAAAGTCGGGCGCTAGCTTCCGGTCCAGCAATACCCACTCGAATATTTTCTTATCAAAGCCGGCCGCTTCCAGCTGATGGGTGATCGGATTTTTCATGATGCCGCCAAGATCGTATTCCTGATCTTCAACGATGACCTGGGTCTTCTTCGTTTCGAGATCTACCTTCAGCAATCTGGACGTATTGTTGTCGAGGCTGGTGCTCAAATAGAGCCCTTTACCATCATCAGTGAAGCCAACAACACCATCGCCAATCTCATACTGATCAATAACCATGAAATCACGCCAGGGATCCCCTGACTTATCCCGAATCCGGATCAGCTTATCCCCATCCTTGGTATATGACTCCGCTACCCTGACATTCATGTCATGGTCGGTTTCCCAGTCAAAAACTCCGCCGGGATTTTCAGTATCTAATTCCAGATTTCCCGTGATGAGATTTAAGCGGAAAACGTCGAAATGGGCCGGATCGCGCTTATTTAATAATACCAGCATCTCGTTTGGATATTTGTGACTATAATCGAGTATCCCAGCCTTGACGTTTTCGAATGGAGTGAGGTCGCGTGTCACGAGGGTATTGACATCGGTCTGATACAGGTGGGTATTCTCATCGCCATCCTTATCCTGGGAATAAATGATGTGACTTGGATCGTACTGCCACGTGAAACTTCTGATCCCCTGCTTGTTATCGGAGGTCACCTGTTTATCTTCTATCGGATTCTTTAAATCGCGCACCCAAACATTCAATACATCATTCTTATCGGGCGCAATATAAGCCAGCTTCGTCCCATCCGGCGAAAGACTCGGCATCGCCTTAACCGGATTGCCAAATAGCAAGGCCCTGGGAATCAACGGTGTATCTTGCTTAACTTGTTCATGCTGCTGCGCTTGTAATAAAGTTGTCATCATCACCCACCCCATTAAAATTATATTTCTTATCATGACCTCTCCTTATTATTTTTTCCTCTTATTTTATACGATTTCAGTATTATATGGAAGAAGGGAGACGGATGTCGCTTGCAAAGCCTTAGCGTGGGCTCTGAGGCTGTGAAAAAAATAGGGCGGCGCACTCCAAAAGCACCTTCGGTGCCCTTTTTTTCACAACCTCTCTACACTGCCTTCTGGAGATATTTTGGAGGCTTCCACACATATGCTCTCCAAGGCTTCGCAAGCAAATTTTAAGGTTCCTAAAAAATCGAGGGTATATTATAAAGGGATTTTTAACCATAAGAAGGATATTACCAATGCGTGATTCTATTTTTTATTCGTCAATTAAGTCCCTGTTCGTCTCTTTTTGTGCCATCATCGGACTTTGCCTCGGCATTTTTGTCATCGCTGCACTCGTCGGCGTTATTGGCAATAATAGTGAAAGCACAAAACTAGCCCCTGAAAATACGGAAGAAATCCTTCCCAATGCCAAAGGCGTCAGAAAAATCGTTAGCGATAGTGCCCCTGTCATCCTTCAGATTAACATCGATGGGGTCATAGGTATGGAAGGCCTCGATACCAAATCGATTAAAAAGAAACTAGTCGAATCACGCGAAGGCGATTACAAAGATGACCGCGTTAAAGCTCTCCTCCTCTTCATTGATAGCCCAGGCGGTACTGTCACCGATTCGGATGGAATCTTCAGGGCAATTTTGGATTACAAGAAAATGTACAAGACACCCGTCTACGCTTATATTGATGGCTTATGCGCTTCCGGCGCCATGTACATCGCCTTGGCAGCCGATAAAGTTTATTCTAACGATGTCGGCATTATCGGCAGCGTCGGCGTCATCGCCCCCACCTTTGTCAACTTGACCAAGCTACTTGAAAAAGTTGGCGTAGATGCCCTCACCATCTCAGCCGGTAAAGGCAAAGATGCCATGAATCCGATGCGTCCATGGAAACCTGGCGAAGATAAGAATTACCAAGAAATCATCCAATACTATTATAATGACTTCGTCACACTCGTCACTGAACACCGTCCCCTGATCACCAAAGAAAAACTGATCAACGATTACGGCGCCCACATTTTCCCCGCCGGTACTGCCAAAGAATATGGTTATATCGATGAGACAGGCGCACAAATCTCGATTGTGCTAGACGACCTGCTCAAAAAAGTAGGTATCGAAGATGATAACTACCAATTTATCAAGTTGGAAAGCACTCAGTGGTGGAAAGGGCTCTTTACTGCCCAGGCATCGCTGCTAACAGGAAAAATCAAACATGAGTTCTCTCTATCACCCGAAGCGGACCTCATGATGCAAAATAAATTCCTCTACCTCTACTACCCGCAATAAACATAAAAAAAGGCTACAGGAAATCCTGTAGCCTTTTTTCTTGCCCATTATACGTATAACATATATAATAGTATTTATAGAAAGAGGAGGAATTATGAGAAATATTCCAATAACATTGACACTCCCCGAGAGCCTTGTTAAAGATTTACATTTATACATATCAAGACGCGGTATCAGTAAATTTATTGCCGGAGTCGTGCAAAAGGAACTGGAAACAGAAAAGCAGAAGCTGGCTAGAGAGTTTCGAGAAGCATCTAAAGACAAAGAAAGAAACGATGAAATCGAGTTGTGGGATACTTTAAGCGGCGAGGGAATAGATGACTCAAACGCATATTAGGCGTGGAGATATTTTCTGGGTCGATTTTGATCCCTCCAAAGCTACTGAAACACAAAAAACCAGGCCGGCATTGGTTTGTTCGCATGATATCATGAATGAAAATTCCTCACGCATCATTGTTGCCCCAATCACTTCCAATTTAAAAAGGATTTACTCCTTCGAGCATGCCATCGAAGATGACTCCAAGGTGAAAGGCAAAGTGATGTTGGATCAGTTGAGGTCCATCGATAAAACACGATTAGGAAAAAAAATCACTTCTCTTTCAATTCAAGAAATAAAGGAAATAGAATCAATCCTCAAATTAATTCTTGGCATGCAATAAGACACAGCGCTATGTTTTTCTCTTTTGAATAATAAACAAAAAAAGGCTACAGGAAATCCTGTAGCCTTTTTTTCATAAAATTTATGAATTTTCTTTAAATTTATTTCTTTGGAGATAGAATAATATGTAATTCTGCAAATCATTTAGCTTCTTCTAATTCTGGATCTAAAGCAGTTGAAGAATTTGAGCTGTTTGTAGAAGGGGCTATTAGTTTAAGATCGTCCAATTCGCCTTCCGAATCAACCATTTCCCCATGGAAGATAGTTGTGGATAACGACAAGCTTAAAGACGCTCCAGTCATTTCCCCATGGAAGATAGTTGTGGATAACGACAAGCTTAAAGACTCTCCAGTTTTGGACGAAGTTAAACCACTAGCAGTAGAAGGCACTGCTTTTTTAGGTAAGAGTGCATATTGTAAAATAGCAGAAGCAACTGAAAAAGCGACTAATGCTTTTTGGCTTAGTGTAAAGCCGGTTACCTTAGAGAAAAGAACGTTAAAGGCATAAGATCCAGCTCCAACGACAGTTGCCAATGCAACATTCTTAGTGAGGTAAAGGGCAGACTTCTCAGTTGTTGTATTGCGATAGGCATTTATTTTGTTAACGAGAACATTCATGCATTTAAATGCAATGCAGTTAGCGACGGCAAAATTAGCAAACGCAAAATTACGATTGCTTTGGAATAATTCAACATAACGTCCTTTCCATTGAAAAAGAATTTGCTTACCATTTTCAATCGTCATCGATTGATAGGCGTTTGTAGCAAGTGTTTTTGTTGATTCACAGGCATTAGCCATAATAGATTTACAAGACATCATAACTCCTTAGTTATATTTTAATGATATTTTAATTCAACCAAAATTCTTAGTTTAGATTAATTGTAATTAAAAATGAAATTAATTGCAAATATAATTTACCTATAACACAAAAAAATTTGTAACCGTTCACGAGGTATTTGTGTGCTGAGGGTTGAAAATGCAAAAAAAGCTATCGTAAATTATGGCGATGATATATAATGAAGTTTTCTTTCTTATTTCCCTAAGTACTCCATGGATAAAATTTTTATATTAGATGCATCAGGTTATATTTATCGATCGTACTTTGCGATTGGGCAGATGACCAATTCCAAAGGTGAATCGACCAATGCTTTGTATGGCTTTGCCCGTTCGGTGCAAAAGCTGATCAAAGATTTTAAACCGACCCATATTGTCGCTGTCTTTGACGGACCAAACAATGCAATCAAGCGGACCGCCATTTATTCCAATTACAAGGCGCACCGCAGCGAAACCCCCAAAGACCTTTATTATCAGATCAACTGGGCGCAAGAGATGTGCCGGTTGATGGGTATTCCCGAACTGATGGTTCCTAATGTCGAAGCCGACGACACGATGGGAGCTGTTGCAGTCTGGGCAGAAAAGCAGGGAGCAGCCGTCTACCTGTGTACGAGTGACAAGGACATGTGCCAACTGGTCAATGATAAAGTCCTCATCCTCAATACCTTTAAAGACAATCTTATTCTCGATGCCAAAGGTATAGAAGCCCAATTTGGAGTGAAGCCCGAACAGATGGTCGACTACTTGTCTATTTTGGGAGACGCCTCGGACAACATTCCCGGCATGACTGGATTTGGGGCCAAGACCGCGGCGGAGCTGCTGCAGAAGTTTGGGACATTAGACTATATTTTGGATCATCCTGAAGAGATTTCCGGTGCTAAAAAACAAGAGACCGTCAAGCAGCAGCGGGACAACGCCTTGCTAAGTCGCGACTTGGTAACCATTGACCTTCATGTGCCGTTTCCCAAACAAATTGAATTCTTTGAAATGCAACCGCCCCAATGGCAGGAGCTCAGGGATTTTTATACCGATAAAAACTTCAATACACTGATCCGCGAGTTGGAAGCACAGAAGCACGATTACCAGAAGACAACTCCCCACCCTACCGAACCTGAAAAAAAAGAAGAGCTTTTATACCATCTTGTCAACGATGAGCCGTCGTTTAATCAGCTGGTCGATTTCCTGGCCCGGCAGAATGAGATCTGTATCGATCTGGAAACGACCGATGTCAGCCCTCATCTAGCAGAACTGGTCGGCATCGGATTTGGCGTTGAAGCCAAAGAAGCCTGGTATGTCCCTGTTAATGGCTTTTTGCACATTGAAACCGTGTTGAAAAAGTTGAAGCCGATCTTTGAAAATCCGCAGATCTCCTTCTATGGCCAAAACTTCAAATACGATCTGCACGTTTTGAACAAGTATACCATTTATCCCAAGCACATCTCATTCGACACCATGCTCGCCTCCTACCTGCTCAACTCCCACAGCCGCCAACATTCGCTTGAATACCTTGCTTTGGAGATGTTAAATATTGTTGCCATTCCCATCCAGGATCTGATCGGCAAAGGGAAAAAACAGCTGAACATGCGCGATGTCCCCTTTGACAAAATCAGCCATTATTGCTGCGAAGATGTCGACCTGACCATCAGATTAAAAACCCTGCTCACCAAACTTTTAGAGGAGCGCGGCCTGATGCAGCTCTACCAACAGGTGGAACTGCCGCTCCTCCCCGTCCTGGCACGGATGGAAAACAAAGGCATTTTTGTCGATCGGGACTACCTCATCAATCTATCCAAAGAGTTGACCTCACAAATCCGACTGCTGGAAACAGCCATCTACGATCTAGCCGGCGAAACGTTCAACATCAATTCGCCAAAACAGCTTAGCGAGATTCTCTTCACCAAAATGGGCATCAAGCCGCCAAAAAAAACAGCCACTGGACACTCTACCAACATCGAAGTATTAGAAAGCTTGCGTGAAAATTATCCAATTGCAGAAAAACTGATCGAATACCGGACTCTGGAAAAACTCCGCTCCACCTATGTCGACAACCTCCCAGCGTCGATCCATCCGATCAGCCATCGCATCCATTGCACTTTCAATCAATCGGTGGCTGCAACCGGACGACTTTCCTGTCAGGATCCTAACTTGCAAAATATCCCCGTCAGAACAGCTGTCGGACGACTCATCCGCGAAGCGTTCCGTCCTGAAAAAGAAGGATGGAACTACTTATCAGCCGACTACTCGCAAATTGAATTGCGGCTGCTGGCACACCTCAGCGAAGATCCGACACTGATCAAGGCCTTCACCGACAATCAGGATATCCACACTTATACCGCATCGCTGATCTTTGGCATCCCTCAAGAATCGATTACACAGGACCAACGTTTCCAGGCTAAAGCGGTCAACTTCGGCATTATCTACGGCCAGCAGGCCTTTGGACTTGCCCAGGGCTTGGGAATTGACACCAAAATGGCATCGACTTTTATTAAAATGTACTTTGAGCGTTATCCAAAGGTCAAAGAATTCATCGAACACAGTAAAGAAAAAGCGCGCCGCTCCGGAAAGGCGGTCACTGCATTCGGCAGAGAAAGGCTTATTCCCGAGATTACCAGCACCAACGGCATGATCCGTTCCGCGGCCGAAAGGCTGGCCATCAATACACCGATCCAGGGGACGCAGGCCGATCTGATTAAAATGGCGATGATTAAAATCGATGAAAAGATCACCCAGCAAAAGCTGCAAAGCTTTATGATCTTGCAGATCCACGATGAACTGATCTTTGAAGTCCCTGATAATGAAATCGATACGCTGTCAAAGCTGGTGAAAGAAACCATGGAAGGGGTCACGCAATTAAACCTGGAAACGGCAATTGGGCCGGGCCCAATTACCGTTTCCAGGTTAAAAGTTCCCCTGATAGTTGATATCAATATTGGCAAAAATTGGAAAGAATGTTAACATTACGTAAAATGGCCATAACAGGTGGTCTTTCTTGTGGCAAGTCAACAGTTTGCCGCATCTTAAAGGAACTCGGAGCTTACGTCGTAAGCGCCGATGAAATCGTTCATCAATTACTGACTCCCGAAACCGAGACCGGAAAAAAAGTTATTAGATTGTTGGGAGAAGAAATTCTAGTTGATCAGAAAATTGATCGTTCCAAAGTTGCGAAAATTGTTTTTCGGAATAGACAGCTTCTGAAAGCCCTTGAAAATATCATCCACCCGGTCATGTATGAAGAAATAGATAAACTTTACCTTCAACAATCAGACAGCACGGAGCAACCGCCCCTCTTTGTTGTAGAAAATCCTCTCTTATTTGAAACAAACGCGGATAAAAATTTCGATACGACAGTCGCAATAGTAGCAAAACCGGAACTCTGCCTAAAACGATTCAAAGAGTCTACCAACTACGATGAACAAGAATTTGAACGGCGCAGTGCGAATCAACTGAGCCAATTAGAGAAAGCCGACAGAGCCGATTATGTCATCATGAATAGCAGCTCTCTCACAGATTTAGAACAAGTAACAAAAGAACTATTTGAAGAAGTCATTTCAGTAAATTAACCCCTAACATGGAGTCTCATTTTGGACCCAGAAAACACAGAAAATCAAGACTCTGATACCTCAACATATGAGGAAACGTCAGAAAAATCGGGCAAGCAGCCCGAGATCGTCACAAAGATCGCTGATATCCAACGTATGAATATCGATCAGCTCAATCAATATGGCAAAAACATCGGCCTCAAACACCTGGGCTCACTTACCAAATCTCAGATGGTCTTCGAAATCGTTAAGGCGATCTCAGAAAACCCCAATGAAGTACTGTATGGAGAAGGTGTTTTGGAAATCCTGCCTGATGGCTTTGGATTCCTCCGCTCCCCTAACTACAACTACCTTCCTTCAGCTGAAGACATCTACGTTTCTCCCGCCCAGATCCGCCGCTTCGACTTAAAGAAAGGAGATACTCTTTCAGGAACAATGAGACCACCGAAAGACAAGGAGAAATATTTTGCACTCCTGAAAGTCGATACGATTAATGGAGCTCTGCCTGAAAAAGCAAGGGAACGGATCCTGTTTGAAAACTTGACACCCCTTTATCCTGATGAAAGAATCGTCATGGAGACCACCAAGGATAAGCTGGCAATGCGAGTGCTCGATCTGGCTACACCAGTCGGTAAAGGTCAGCGCGGACTGATCGTTGCACCTCCCCGATCAGGTAAAACAATCTTGTTGCAAAATATCGCCAACTCCATCGCGATCAACAATCCTGAAATCATCCTCATCGTTCTGCTCATTGACGAGCGCCCTGAAGAGGTCACCGACATGCAGCGCATCGTCAAAGGGGAAGTCATTGCCTCCACCTTCGACGAACCGCCCGAAAGGCACGTCCAGATTGCCGAGATGGCGATCGAGAAAGCGCGCCGTCTTGTGGAACATGGTAACGACGTCGTCATCCTGCTCGACTCCATCACACGTCTGGCCCGCGCATACAACACCATCCAGCCGCACTCGGGCAAGATCCTGACAGGCGGTATCGATGCCAACGCTCTTCACAAGCCAAAACGGTTCTTCGGTGCAGCGCGTAACATCGAACAGGGTGGCTCGCTCACGATCATCGCGACAGCGCTGATCGACACCGGATCTCGTATGGATGAAGTTATCTTTGAGGAATTCAAAGGTACCGGTAACATGGAATTGGTTCTCGACCGTCGCTTGGCCGACCGCCGTATCTATCCGGCTATCGACCTGATCAAGAGCGGTACCAGAAAAGAAGAATTGCTCTACCATCCAAATGAACTTGAGAAAATTTATCTTTTGCGTCAAGCTGTGGCTGATTTGGCTCCGGGCGACGCGATGAATCTGTTGATTAGCCGTCTGAAGAAGACGAACAGCAACGTAGAGTTCTTGCTATCAATGAAGGATTAAAACAAGGAACCAGGAACCGGCAGCGTTTATATTCAACGCAAAGATGCAAAAGAAATTAGAAGAAGCAAAGAAAAAATATTTGCATCTTTTTGTTCTTTCCATCTTTGCGTCAAAACTAAGGCGAAACCGGAACCTATGTGAGGAAGTTATGAATAAATGGATGATAGCTTTTTTAGCGGCGGTGGTTGCCGGCGGATGGTGGCTGTGGAATAGCGATAGCGGTTCCAACTGGAAAGATCAAATCTACAGCTATGTCGATAACCGGGATATCGTCACGCTCGAGTCCAAGTATACTCCACAACAGATCATTGATGCCCATAAAGGTGAACTGGCAGGAAAAGACAAAAAGGAAATCCGGGAGCCTATCACAAAATATTATCCTTATCTTTTGTTGGACGTTAAGTACACGGAAGATAACCGTCCCAGAGAGGGGTCGGTGATCTGGGGACTGACCAACGGTGAGATCGTCATCAATACGGCCACCTGGGAAACGACTCACGGATTCAAGGACTGCCTCGAATGCGAGGCCAGTTCACAAGACTTCAAAGTCATTCAGGCACTAGCTAAACATGGCGGTTCGATGACCTTTGATGAGTTGCAAAAAGATCTCAAGCTGGAACGTGAATACATCGATCCCATGATCGACAGCGCTAAGAGAAAGCACCTCGTCGTCCAAAAAGGATCGGTCATTAAGCTACACTTTGAAAATCCACGATTCATCATCCAGCCGCAAACAATCATCAAACAGCAGATGGTATCTAAACCTTCGCAATCAGCTGACAAAGTATCCAAAACCTATAGCCGCAATCAGATCATCACCATCGCCAAGGCAGCCTTCGGCAATGACTTCAAGATCCGCAGCGAAAAAGAGATTTTTCTGCCGGTTTACACCATCAATGTCACCAATCCGGATGGCAGCATCTACTCCACGCAGTGGAACGCCCTCACCGGCCAGCCCTTCCTCAAAAAATAGGCGTTTAGCCCCATTTCACGAAGCGGAGGGCGCGCAGCGCTTTGAAGTACGTAGCAAGCTACCGCACTTCAAAGCGCTGCGCGAAATGAGCTCTACACAAACAAAGATGTGGCCCCAAACGGGTAAGCCCCCCCTTCGCCTCAACTCGTTCTGAATCAAAAGATTGCATCTGGCACCCCCTTCGAATCGCCGTTTCTAGGTTGAAGGTGCTTTTAGCCATCTTTCCAATTCTTCATCTGCATCTGTCGTTGAGGAAAGTGACCAATAGGACCAATAGGACCTATGGGGCGAATGGGAACGTTGAGAATTGCACATGTTTATGAAAAACCTTAGAACAAAGGTATAACGTCCCTCTGATCCAAACTCTTCGTATTTCTTCTTGCATATAATTGTAAGATAAGTTATCTTACTTTTAGAGGGAGTTACAATACTCCCTCCCTTAGATAAGGAGAAAATATGTTGCACAGTGAAAGAGCTATTGTATCATCAAAGGGACAGGTGGTAATTCCTCACATCCTTCGTAAAACTTTGGGTATCCATGCCGGCACCGAGTTAGTTTTTACTGTCCATAAAAACACCCTTGAAGTACAGCCCGTACGCCGCAATATAGATATGTTTATTGGATGTTGTAAAAAGGACGGCGAACAACCCATAAGTGTAGCTGACATAGATGCAACGATCCAGAAAATAGTTAGTGACGAGAATCACAGAGTTAAAAAGAAAAAAGGATGATATGATCGGAGTCGACACAAATGTACTCGTTCGTGTTGCATTGGGTGATGATCCTGTCCAGTCAGCAAGCGCTACGTCTTTATTGAAAAAATATGTTCAAGCGAGAAAGCTTTTCGTTGCTTCTTATGCTATCCTCGAAATGGCATGGGTTTTAAAAGGTAAGGGTCGAACACGCCATCAAATCTGTGAGGCTATATACAATCTTTTGGATTCACCGGGGGTTATGGTAGGTCAACGAGATGTAATTCTGAATGCTGTGGAGAAATACAGGACAGGAAAAGCTGATTTTGGTGATTATCTAATATTATCAGAAGGCGAGGCTTCCGGTGCAAAACGATTAGCGTCTTTTGATAGAGTACTCTGCGAAAATACTCCAAATTGTAGTTCTCCTGAAGAGTTCTTTTAAGAAAAAGGAAAAAGAACCTATTGTACCGCTTGGCTACAGTAAGTGTTTTTTTTAATGCTTCTCCCTCTCCGGCGATGGTTGCTCTTTGTCTGGTTGACCTTGGTTTGCGTTATAGAATTGCAAGCCGCGCTTGAAAAAATGAAAAAAAGACTTTTAGGTGCTTTTAGCCATCTTTCCACTTCTTCAACTGCATCCGGCATTGAGGAAAGGGACGAATAGGACCTATGGGACGAATGGGTTATAGATATTAATTTTGCACAGTTACAAAAATTTGCAATGCTCGCCATTGCCAAGAAGCCTGTAGCACTGACAGGAAGAGAAATCCGCTCAATTCGACACTATCTAAACATGTCTGTACACAAGTTCGCAGTAGAACTCGGTGTGTCCCATGTAGCTATTTTACATTGGGAAAGCGAAGATAGAAAAATGAATGCTGACACAGAAATACATATGCGTTTGTATCTGTTAAATTATCTAGAAGTAACTGATAAAGAGTTTAGACGCACGTACAATCAATTCGACCGAAAAAACATTTCATGCCGTCGCATCGCGAGCACCCCTTTAGAGATCGATGCCGAAAAGATAGCCTGTTAAACCTAGAATCTACAATTTTTATTTTATTTATATCGTGTGCTTGTTATAACAAATGGTTTTACCCAAACCAAAAATTATGACTAAAAGACACCTTTTATTACTGACTCTACTTATCACTATTTTATCTGCCTGCAGTACAACCAAGAACGAAGCCAAAGACAATAAAGCAGAAGGCATTCCTGTCACAGCGATCATAGTAGAAGCTAAGGATATCCCCGTCAGTTTTGAATATGTAGCCCAGACGCAAAGTTCCCATCTGGTCAATATTCAAGCCAGGGTGACCGGCTTTCTCGATAAACGGATCTATACAGAGGGAGAGATCGTCAAGAAAGACCAAATCCTCTTTTTAATGGATAAAAAGCCTTTCCAGACACAAGTAGATGCCTCTCAAGCAGCTTTAGCCAGGCAAAAAGCAGCCTTTGAGACAGCCAGTCTCAATTTAGCGCGAGTCAAGCCCTTAGCCGATTTGAATGCCCTTTCGCAAAAAGATCTGGACGACGCCCGAGGTAATTATGAAACATCAGCCGCCTCTGTCGAACAGGCAAAAGCACAGCTTGAGACTGCCTTATTAAACCTTTCATATTGCACCATCACCTCTCCCATCGAAGGCATTACCAGTGCAGCTCTGCAGCAAGAAGGGACCTATCTTAATCTTACCGACAGCCAGCTCACAACCGTCTCTAAGTTATCGCCCATCTGGGTCAACTTCAGCCTCTCTGAAAATCAGATCCAAACTTATTATGACCAGATTAAGAGCGGCGAACTTGTCCCCCCAAAAAATGACGAGTACGAAGTCAAAGTCATCCAGGGAAATGGAAATGTTTTTCCCTATACAGGGAAAATTACTTTTACTGAACCTTATTTCAATCCGCAGACAGGCACATTCTTAATCCGTGCCAGCGTGGACAATCCCAAGGCCCTTTTGCGTCCTAACCAATTCGTTAGGGCAAAAGTGGAGGGCGCCATCCGCCCACACGCCATCCTGATCCCACAGCGAGCTGTGCAGCAATCGGCAAAAGGCTTTTTCGTTTGGGTTGTAAACGATGAGAATAAAGCTGACTTCCGTCCGGTCAAGGTTGGAGACTGGAAAGGGACCGACTGGTTTATTACAGAGGGGCTTACTTCCGGTGAAAAAGTAATCGTTGATGGAGGAATCAGGCTCCATGCCGGCGACAAAGTGGTTGTCTCAGAAAACGAGAACCAACAAGTACCAAAATAATGTTTTCCACCTTTTTTATACATCGACCCATATTTACAACCGTCATAGCCTTGATTATTGTCATTGCCGGACTGGTCTCGATGGGTTCACTTCCCGTTTCTCAATATCCAACAATTACCCCGGTACAGATTCAGGTGACGACCGTCTATCCCGGAGCCGATGCTAAAACAGTCGGAGATTCTGTCGCTGCACCAATTGAAGCGCAGATCAACGGCGTGGAAAACATGCTCTACATGACCTCTACGAGCTCCAATACAGGCCAAATAACCATCACCGTTTATTTCGATCTGGATGCCGACCCCGACATCGCGCAGGTCCTTGTGCAAAACCGGGTTAACCTCGCCTTACCGCAGCTGCCATCGGTCGTGCAGCAATATGGCGTTTCCGTGCAGAAGAAATCGGCAAGTACCTTGATGATCATCGCCATTTATAACAAAGACGGTCGCTACAGTAGCGATTACGTGACCACATACTCAAACGTATATGTGCTGGACGCCATCAAGCGGGTAGATGGAGCAGGACAAGCTCAAATCTTTGGAGTACCCGACCAGGCAATGCGCATATGGACAAATCCTGATAGAATGGCATCGCTGAGTATTACTACAACCGATATCGCGCAGGCCATCAACAATCAGAATGCTTTGTTTGGGGCAGGACAGATTGGCCAACAGCCTAACCTCCCATCAACACAATTGACCTTTCCGGTTGTTACTCAGCATCCCTTTACCGAACCTAAGCAATATGAAAATATTATCTTGCGGGCTAACAATGAAGGTGGGGCGATTGTGCGCGTCGGCGACGTAGCCCGGGCTGAGCTGGGAAGAAAACAATACATCGATCATAATCTTCTGAACGGCTACCCGGCCACTCCGATTGCCGTCTATCAACAACCGGGAGCAAATGGACTCGATGTCTCGAAAGCTGTCCGTCAGACTATGGAAGAATTGAAAAAGACCATGCCGGACGGCATCGAATATCTAATCGCACTCGATACGACAGACTTTGTCCGCCTGTCGATCGAAGAAGTGATCAAGACCTTGATCGAAGCCATCATTTTAGTCATCTTGGTCGTCTATCTCTTCCTGCAAAATTTCCGGGCCACCATTATCTGCACCGTCGCCATCTTTGTCGCTTTGATTGGCACCTTCACAGGCATGTTAGCACTAGGATTTTCCATTAACCTGCTGACCCTCTTCGGTCTCGTATTAGCTATTGGAATGGTCGTTGACGATGCCATCGTCGTCGTGGAAAATGTCGAGAGGAATATGGAGAAGGGGCTTAATCCTAAAGAGGCCTCCCTAAAGGCTATGCAAGAGGTTTCAGGACCAGTTGTAGCAGTTGTCCTGGTGCTAGCGGCGGTCTTTATCCCGGCAGCCTTCCTTCCGGGAACAACGGGTCAGCTCTACAAGCAATTTGCCATCACCATTGTCATCTCCGTAGTGATTTCCGGTTTTGTAGCCCTCACGTTAACTCCTGCGATGTGCGGCGTCATGCTTAAACAAAGAAAAGAGCCGCATCGCGGCTTTTTTGCCTGGTTTAACAGAATGTTCGATAAAATGACAAAGGCATATGGCAAAAGCGTGGTCTTCATCATTAAAAGAATGTCAATTGCGCTATTACTGGTCGCTGTGATGGCCGGCGCCATCTTCTATTTATTCAAGAGCATTCCGATGAGCTTTGTTCCCAATGAAGACCAGGGCTATGTCCTTGCACAAGTCATCCTCCCCGACTCCGCAAGTTTGGAAAGGACCATTGAAACGACCAATAAAATAGATAAATTTTTTGCTGATAATCCTGCCGTCGTCAACCGCACCATCGTCAATGGCTTCAGCATCATCGACAGCCAATACCAGCCCAATACGGCTACCTTCTTTGTCACCTTAAGCGACTTTAAAAAACGGTATGAGTCTATAGGAACAGCTATAAAAGAAAACTCTAAAGCTATCCTGATGTCAGTTTATGCCCAATCGCAAAGTATCGACACCGGTGTATTCATCCCCATTGCCCCCCCTGCCATTCCAGGCATTGGCACATCATCAGGATTTGAATTCTGGATCCAGGATAAAAATTCAGGGGATCCGGCAGCCCTCTACGATATGACTCAAGCATTTCTCACCAAAGCAAGTCAATACCCCGAACTGGCTAATTTAAACAGCACCTTCAGGGCTTCAAACTTGCAATTGAGCGCCGATGTCAACCGAGATATGGCTGTACTTCTAGGAGTGAGCATCGAAGATGTCTAC
>Ga0207010_1060_pt1 | contig 22226 bp, 21 predicted proteins | sample Alteio_BWMinCont_82_FD_153465 | JGI IMG/M metagenome (GOLD analysis project Ga0207010, IMG submission 153465) | Enriched cells from forest soil in Barre Woods Harvard Forest LTER site, Petersham, Massachusetts, United States -... | ecosystem: Environmental > Terrestrial > Soil > Temperate forest >...
AGTAAAGCAATTTGAAACAAAAAGAGCTGATGCTTTTCTTTAGATAAGAACCTAAAAGAAAATTCATCTGGGTTACAATTACGAAAAACGAGTTAAAATTGCCAAATTACCCATATTCAACCGGAGCACAATGCATGCCTAACGGGGATATTTCTAAAAAAGAGTTATTGAATTTTATTAAAGAACATAAAGGTGACTCTCCAAATGCTAATTTAATACTAAAATTAATGCGTTCTTTTGCTGATCAATGCGATGCAGATGAGAGAATTACTTTTAAAAATTTTCTTCTATATTTAAAAAAAAATATATTAGTTGTGACGCGTCGTGATTTGATTGATTCTACTACTGATGATATAACAATTTTTTCGCAACTAATGGCTCCTATTAAAGGTGCTCTAACATGCTACGACACCGATCAGCAAAAAAAATGGGAGAATCCATGGAAAAATGCAAAGACAACTGATGAAGAAACAATTCTACATAAAATAGCCTACAAAAATGATTTATCGTTTCTTGAATATTTGGTGAATGAAGGCGCCGATATTAATATTAGAAGTCGACGTGGATACACTCCCTTTATGGGGCTTATTTTTGGTTGTAAATTAATGGGGAGGCCAATTGATCAGATAGAAAATGCAATCCAAGCTATGCTTGAGTTAGGTGCTGATATTCATTGTAAAAATGACTATAATTGGACTGCATTAGATTGCGCTATCATCGTGAATGACATAAACTGGGTAAAGGTATTGTTAAAACACGGTGTCCAATTTCGGAAAGATTGTTCTGAGAAAGCTATAAGGCTTCTACTTGAGCAAGCTCGTTCATTTTGTCCTCCTAAATTAATATTTAGCTCTACTAGCTGTATTAAAGAAAGTACTTCCATCAATATATCTGACTTAGTTTCGATTATTATTTCATATTTACCTAAAAAATATAAAACTAAAACCTACGGGTATTTTTTCCAAAAAAATCAAGACAGTCCTTTAAAACAATTATTTCTTGAAGAAAACGAAAAACCACAAGAAACTCAAAGTTCAATGTGTCGAATTCAATAGCTGGAGTACAAAGTATGCCTAATAAAAATGTTTCTAAAAAACAGTTGTTAGATTTTATTGAAAAAGAAGAAAAATTTGCAATTACTGCGTTCTTTTATCGATCAAGTACAAGATAATCAAATGATTTCTTTTAAAGACTTTACAAAGTATTTAGAAGAAAATGATTTTGTCATAAGAAATTTTATGACGTTTGAAATGAATGCTTTCACTGATTTTTCCCAATTAAATCCACCAGCTCGCCGATGGAATAAAAATGCTTGGATTAGTGTGAGTGGATCCGGATACCCTCTTATATATGAGGCCGTGGCTCACAAAAGCTATGCACAGATTACACAATTAGTAGAAGATGGCGCAGATATTAATCTAAGATTCGGTGGCGAAAAAGTTTCAATGACGGCTTTGATTGCAATAATTCATGGGTCAAAATGGAGGGGAGTTGTAGATATTCAATTTATGATGGAATTAGGAGCAAATATTTATTTTCAAGATGAGGACAAAAATACTATATTAGACCATGTTTTAAATAAAGAGCATGTCCCAGATGAATATACAGTATTATCTGTTAAGTTTTTACTAAAAAATGGGCTTACTTTTAAAGACGAATCTTATGCAAAATATAGAGCCCGGGGTCACAATCCTTTTCGACATAGCATTAAAGATTTACTCGATGAAGCACGCAAAGCAGCTCCGCCAGAACTGATTACATTATCCTCAATAACAACCGTGCTACCTCCTGCTTTGGCAGAAATTGTTGATTCTTATGTAACTCCTCGATGGTATGGCTATTTTTCTAAAAAAAATCCTCCCCAAAAACAATTATTTCTTGAAGACCTTGAAGACAAAGAAGCACCCAAAGAAGTTCAAAAATCTATGTGTAGGATTCAATAAATGGGTTCCCGCCTGCGCGGGAATGACAGAGTAGAGTAGATAAGCGGTTGTGAACCTATTTATTTTCTTTCTTTCATCCTGACATATTTTCTTTCTGTTGGTCCTGTATACAATTGCCTTGGTCTACTCAATCGATAAGGGCTGCTAATCATTTCATTCCAATGCGCAATCCAACCAATCGTTCTTGCCAAAGCAAATATGACTGTAAACATATTAGTTGGAATACCAATGGCGCTTAACGTAATCCCAGAATAAAAATCAACGTTTGGATATAATTTTCTTTGAATAAAATAGTCATCTTCTAATGCAATTTTTTCCAAAGCCATCGCAATTTTAAAAAAAGGATCGTCTTTAGCACCCACTGCTTCTAATACTTCATAACAAGTTTCGCGAATCACTTTCGCACGCGGATCATAATTTTTATAAACACGATGACCAAAACCAATTAAACGAAAAGGATCATTGGGGTCTTTCGCACGTTTAATATATTTATCAATATTAGAAACATCCCCAATTTCATGTAGCATATTTAATGCAGCTTCATTAGCACCTCCGTGTGCTGGCCCCCAAAGTGCTGCAATACCTGCAGAAATACACGCAAATGGATTCGCACCTGTTGAACCTGCCAATCTGACCGTTGAAGTCGATGCGTTTTGTTCATGATCTGCATGTAACGTAAAAATTTTATCTAATGCACGCACTAATACAGGATTTGGAATGGTTTCTTCACAAGGCGTTGCAAACATCATATGTAAAAAATTTTCAGCATAAGACATGTGATTTTGCGGCGGCATAAAAGGCTGGCCAATATTGTATTTGTAACACATCGCTGCAATCGTCGGCATTTTTGCAATTAATCTTAAAGCAGAAATCGCACGATGCTCAGGATTTTTAATATCTAAAGTATCATGATAAAAAGCAGATAACGCACCCACCACACCCACCATGACAGCCATAGGATGCGCATCCCGACGAAATCCATTAAAAAAATAACGAATCTGTTCATGTACCATAGTATGACGATTAATGGCTTTACAAAATTCATCATAAATCACTGCATTCGGTAACTCACCATTTAATAACAAATAACATACTTCAACAAAATTAGATTGCATAGCCAATTGATCAATCGGATAACCACGATAGAGTAAAATACCTTTATCACCATCGATATAAGTAATTTTAGATTCGCAAGCAGCTGTTGAAAGAAATCCCGGATCATAGGTTAAATAACCACATTTAACTAAGGGGGCAATGTCAATCACTTCAGGACCTAACGTGCCTTTTAATATATCAAACTCAGCTGTTACATTATTAACCGATAAGGTTGCTTTATTTTCTGCCATGTCTCTCTCCGATTTCATCAGGTTTTCACATAGCATACGCTAGGAAGATTCTCCGTGCAAAAAAACGTGTAAATGACCATACATCATTTGCTTTGAGCAAGTCCCATCGCTATAATTACCTGGGTTTTTTTTAAGAATCTCAAGAGGAATCATTTCAGGTGAAAGATCAGCGACCTAAAAATTTAAATTTATTGACCATTCGCATGCCCCTGCCTGCGATTGTTTCTATTTTGCATCGTCTCTCGGGAATTATTTTATTCTTTTTTATTCCTGTTGCATTATGGGGGCTACAACTTTCATTAACTTCTGAACAAGATTTTACAAATTTGCAAGTCTTTTTCTCAAATACGGCTGTTAAAATAATTACTTGGGGATTAATAGCTGCTTTGATCTATCATTTTGTAGCGGGCATTCGGCATCTATTAATGGATATTCATATCGGTGAAGAATTAAAAAGTGGTCGAATCACTTCTGTTCTAACTTTAATCATAAGCGCACTATTAATTATACTCATGGGTATCTGGTTATGGTAAAAACAGTTTTAGGTCAAACGCATTCTGGATTACGTGATTGGTTAATTCAACGCGTATCGGCAGTTATGATGGTTATTTATACTATTGGCATGCTAGTTTACTTAGCGCTCACGCCAAAAGTGGATTACGCCAGTTGGCATCATTTATTTTCTTATTCAGCCATTAAAATTGCTACTTTATTACTTTTAGTCTGCATTTTATGGCATGCCTGGGTAGGAATCTGGACAATTTTGACAGACTACGTAACATGTTTTGTCTTACGTTTAACTTTGCATGTTTTGGTTTTATTTGCATTAATTGCTTTCTTTTTGCAAGGGTTATTGATTTTGTGGGGTGTTCATTGAAAAATTTAGCGACACATACTTTCGATGCAGTCATTGTGGGTGGCGGTGGGGCGGGATTGCGTGCTTCTTTGGCTTTAGCCCAATCCGGTTTAAATATTGCGGTTATTTCTAAAGTGTTTCCAACGCGTTCACACACTGTTTCAGCACAAGGCGGGGTTAATGCAGCTATTGGTAATACAGATAAAGGAGGAGATGATTGGCGTTGGCATACTTTTGATACTATTAAGGGCTCTGATTTTTTAGGGGATCAAGATGCTATTGAATATATGTGCAAAAATGCACCTGAAACGATTTACGAATTGGAACACATGGGATTGCCTTTTTCTCGTTTAGATAATGGTACAATTTATCAACGTGCTTTTGGCGGTCAAACACGTCATTATGGTAAAGAATTAGTGCATCGCACTTGTTGCGCAGCGGATCGTACGGGTCATGCGATGTTACACACACTCTATCAAAAAAATATAGAAGCAAAAACGCGATTTTATAGCGAATGGTTTGCGCTTGATTTAGTCAAAACAGCGCAAGGCATTGCGGGTATCATGGCGATGTGTATTGAAACAGGTGAAGTCGTTTTTCTTAAAGCACGCATTGTGATTTTAGCAACAGGTGGAGCAGGGCGAATTTTTCAATCAACAACCAATGCACATATTAATACAGGTGATGGTTTCGGCATGGCCTTGCGTGCGGGCTTACCTTTACAAGATATGGAATTTTGGCAATTTCATCCCACGGGTATTGCAGGTGCTGGTGTTTTAATCACTGAAGGTTCGCGCGGTGAAGGGGGTTATTTTATTAATAAAGAAGGTGAGCGCTTTATGGAACGTTATGCGCCACATCTAAAAGACTTAGCTGGCCGCGATGTTGTGGCTCGCTCTATTATGATAGAAATTCGTGAAGGACGGGGTTGCGGACCTAAAAAAGATCATGTGTTACTTAAATTAGATCACTTAGGTGCCGAAGTCATTGATAAACGCTTGCCAGGTATTCGTGATCTGGCTAAAACATTTGCAGGTGTTGATCCTATTAAAGATCCTATTCCAGTTATTCCAACCTGTCATTATATTATGGGCGGTATTCCAACGAATATGTATGGACAAGTATTAACTGTCAAAGCAGGTACGGATCATATTATTCGTGGACTCTATGCTGCAGGAGAATGTGCCTGTGTATCAGTTCATGGTGCTAATCGATTAGGGGCTAATTCGTTATTAGATATTGTCGTATTTGGTCGAGCAGCCGGTATGCATGCGGAACAAACTATTCGGGAAGGATTAAAATTTCTTGAACCTTCGCAAGAAGAAATGGATAAAGCGCTCGTCAATTTACACCGTTGGGAACATAATCAACAAGGTGAGAGCGTCGATGAGATTCGTACTGAATTACAAAAGATCATGCAAGAAGATTTTGGTGTATTTCGTAATGCTGACAGCATGCAAAAAGGTTTCGATAAATTAAAAACTTTACAAGAACGATTAAAATCTGCTGCCATTAAAGATAAAAGTAAATGTTTTAATACAAGCATGATCGAAGCACTTGAACTTGATAATTTATTAGCAACGGCTCTTGCCACGGCCAATCTTGCCAATGAACGCACAGAAAGCCGTGGTGCGCATGCTCGTTTTGATTATCCGCTACGAGATGATCAAAATTGGTTAAAACATTCTGTTTATTTTGAAAATGGGGAAATTACTTTTCGTTCGATTAACATGAAACCCCATGAAATGGATCCTGTTCCACTGCAAGAAAGGCATTATTAAGCATTATTAAGCATTATTAAGCATTATTAAAAAAATATTAGATATTAGATTAGATATTATTAAATAGGATTAAAAAGAGGATTAACATGCGTTTTTCTATTTATCGTTACAATCCGGAAACCGATCAAGCGCCTTATATGCAGGATTTTGATTTAGATACTAAAGCGCATAACTGTTTCATGGTGTTAGATGCTTTACTGGCAATCAAAAATACCTTGGATGACACGCTAACACTTCGTCGCTCTTGCCGTGAAGGGGTTTGTGGTTCTGATGGCATGAACATGAATGGCAAAAATGGTTTGGCTTGCACAACGCATTTATCCTCTTTAAAAGAACCCATTATTATCAGACCATTACCAGGACTGCCTGTGGTACGAGATTTAGTCGTTGATATGAAACAATTTTATCAACAATATGAAAAAATTAAACCTTATTTACAAAATTCAGATCCCATCCCTGCGAAAGAAAGATTACAATCTCCTGAAGATCGTGCCAAGTTAGATGGCTTATATGAATGCATTTTATGCGCTTGTTGTTCTACGTCCTGTCCTTCTTTTTGGTGGAACCCTGATAAATTTGTAGGCCCTGCTGGCTTATTACAAGCCTATCGTTTTATTATCGATAGTCGTGATACAGAACTTAAAGCTCGTTTAGGAGAAATCGCTGATCCATTTAGTGTGTTTCGTTGCCGAGGCATTATGAATTGTGTCGATGTTTGTCCTAAAGGATTAAATCCAACCAAAGCGATTAATCATATTAAAGAACTCATGTTAGCTGAAGGTGTCTAATTGATTTAACTAGTTAAAAAAGCATGATCCCACTTATTAGATCATAGGGTATAAAAATGGAAAAAGAAAATTCAATGCAAGCGTTATATAATAATTCATATCTTTCTAGCGGAAGTGATGCTTATTTAGATGAGCTTTATGAAACTTATTTAAAAACACCTGAAAATGTTCCTGCTGAATGGCAGCATTATTTTAATACACTTGCTTTAGCTGATAATCATCAAGATATCTCGCATGCAGATGTTCGTCATTATTTTACTGAACTTGCAAAGCAAAAATCAGTTTCTTATCCTATAGCTACAACTCTATCGACAGCAATATCAGCTACACCGCCCTTTGAAAAAAACCAAGAAAAAATCATTGAGCTTATTTCAGCTTATCGAAATTTTGGTCATTTAAAGTCTAATATCGATCCCTTAGGTCTTTATAATGACGTACAAAATGCAACACTCGATCTTGCTTATTATGGCTTTACTGCAGCTGATTTAAATGATTCCAATAAAGTCTATGACCTGGGAACTTTTACGACTCTTAAACAACCGAAAGCTAATTTAAATGATATTTATCAATCACTTAATAAAGTTTATTCAAGTACCATTGGTTTTGAATACATGCATATTATGGAACTGGCTGAAATCAAATGGATTCAAAATCGCATTGAACAACAATGGGCAGATTTTGCGTTAAGTGATGCAGAAAAATTGCGATTATTAGACCGTTTAGTGGTAGCTGATGGCTTGGAAAAATATTTAGGCAACAAATATGTCGGCCAAAAACGTTTTTCTCTAGAAGGCGGCGACAGCTTAATTCCTCTGTTAGATACTATAGTTAATCAAGGATGTAACAAAGGAATTAAAGATATCGTCATTGGTATGGCTCATCGTGGGCGTCTTAATGTTTTAGTGAATGTGTTAGGTAAAGAACCGGCAAAACTTTTCGAACATTTTGAAGGAAAAAATATTGATTTATCAAGTTCTGGAGATGTGAAATATCATTTAGGTTTTTCATCTGACATTGAAACACAAAATGGCGAGCTACATATTTCATTGGCTTTTAATCCTTCTCATTTAGAAATTGTGTCCCCCGTGGTGCAAGGTTCTGTTCGTGCCAGACAGCGTCGACGTAAAGATACAGAGCATAAAATGGTGATGCCCATTCAAATTCATGGAGATGCGGCATTTGCCGGTCAAGGCGTTGTCATGGAAACATTTAGCATGTCGCAAGCCCGTTGGTTTTCGATCGGCGGTTCGATTCATATTGTGATTAATAATCAAGTCGGTTTTACCACCAGTGAGCCTAAAGATGCGCGTTCAAGCGTCTATTGCACGGATATTGCTAAAATGGTGCAAGCACCGATTTTGCATGTGAATGGCAACGATCCTGAAGCTGTTATTTTTGCTGCAGCACTGGCCGTTGATTATCGCGCACAATTTAAAAAAGATGTCGTGATTGATTTAGTCTGCTACCGTCGTCATGGTCATAATGAAGCAGATGAACCATCAGCCACTCAACCTGTTATGTATCAAATCATTAAAAAAATGCCTGTTCCTTATGCTATTTATGCAGAAAAACTAATAAAACAGGGAATAATCGACGCTGAAAAAACTAAAGAATTAACCGAAGCCTATCGAAATAAATTAGACAAAGGCAACAGTGTCGTCACCGTTACTTCACAAAATGGTACGTATGAATTTGCCAGTGCCTGGATACCTTTTTTGAAAGGCGAATGGACAGCTGATGCCAAAACGGCTGTTCCTTTAAAAAAATTAACAGCGCTTGCGACCCAACTGGAAATTTTACCTGTTGGCTTTGTATTGCAACCGCAAGTGAAAAAAATGATGGAAGCACGGCAAAAAATGACGACAGGTGAGTTACCTTTAAATTGGGGATATGCAGAAACTTTAAGTTATGCCACTTTGTTAGATGAAGGATTTCCGATTCGTCTTTGTGGACAAGATGCAGGTCGTGGTACCTTTGCTCATCGTCATGCGGTTTTACACGATCAAAATACAGATAATATTTATATACCATTAAGCCACATTGCTCCCAATCAAGTACAGATTAATATCGTTGATTCTTTATTATCAGAAGAAGCTGTTTTAGCATTTGAATATGGCTTTGCTTCTGCTGAACCCAATAATTTAGTCATTTGGGAAGCGCAGTTTGGTGATTTTGCCAATGGCGCACAAGTGGTGATTGATCAGTTTATTAGTTCTGGTGAACAAAAATGGGGACGGCTTTGTGGTTTAGTGATGTTATTGCCGCATGGTTACGAAGGCCAAGGACCTGAACATTCTTCTGCACGTTTAGAACGTTATTTACAATTATGTGCGCAACATAATATGCAAGTGTGTATTCCCAGTACCCCAGCACAAATATTTCATATACTACGTCGACAAATGCTTAGAAAATTTAGAGCACCTTTAATTGTAATGACACCAAAAAGCTCTTTGCGCCATCCTTTAGCAGTTTCTAGTTTAGATGATTTAGCGACAGGTGAATTCCAATTAGTTATTCCAGAAATTGATGATATTGAGTCACAAATAGTCGATCGAGTTGTTTTATGCTCAGGAAAAGTATATTATGATTTGCTCGAAGCAAGGCGAAAATTAGAATTAAAAAATTTAGTTATTATTCGTGTTGAACAACTTTATCCTTATCCTGAGGATCAATTGAAAAAAATATTACAACCCTATAAAAAAGTGAAAGATTTTGTATGGTGCCAAGAAGAACCCATCAATCAAGGTGCATGGTATGCGACACAACATCATTTACGCGCTTGTCTTGAAAAAGATCAAATATTGCGCTTCGTTGGCAGATCAGCCTCTGCGTCTCCCGCGGTAGGTTATAATTCTGTGCACTTAAAAGAACAACAAGAGTTAGTTCATCTTGCATTAACAAAATAATTTGATAATTTGAATTTGAAATTGAAAAGGAAACCGTGATGACAATTGAAGTAAAAGTTCCGATGCTGCCTGAGTCGATTGCTGATGCGACTATTTCAACATGGCACAAAAAAATAGGCGATCCTGTTTCCCGTGATGAAAACTTGCTTGATCTTGAAACAGATAAAGTCATGCTTGAAGTTCCGTCTCCTGTTAACGGAATCTTAAAAGAAATTATTAAAAATAGCGGCGATGTGGTAAAAGCAAATCAAGTGATTGCCATTATTGAAGAAGGCGAAGGAAAATCTGCAAAACCTGCTAAATCAGACAAATCAGCAGCACCCGCGCAAAAAACAAAAGAACCAGAACTACAAAATCAACCCACAGCGGCTGCCGAGAACTCTACAAGCGACACAAGCTCTACATTAAGTCCATCAGCCAGACGTGCGGCAGCAGAAAGGGGAGAGGCAACAACGACTACTACTAAACCAGTCACTGCAACATCGATTGCAACGCCTATTGCTGTTGATTTAAATGGCCGTCCAGAAAAACGCGTGCCAATGACACGTATTCGTGTGCGAATCGCGGAAAGATTATTAGAAGTGACACAAACGACCGCCATGCTCACCACTTTCAATGAAATTAATTTACAAAAAGTCATTGAATTACGCGCTCAATACAAAGACAAATTCGAAAAAGCGCATAAAATTCGTTTAGGTTTTATGTCATTTTTTGTGAAAGCAGCAGTGGAAGCTTTAAAACGTTCGCCAGCAGTGAATGCATCTATTGATGGCAATGATATTATTTATCATGGATATTATGACATTGGTGTTGCCGTTTCCACTGATCGTGGCTTAGTTGTTCCGGTATTACGTGATGCAGATAAAATGAGTTTGGCAGACATTGAAGCCAAAATTGCCGAATATGCTATTAAAGCCAGAACCGGTAAATTAACCATGGAAGAAATGCAAGGTGGTACTTTTTCAATTACTAACGGTGGTGTATTTGGTTCTTTATTAGCAACGCCGATTATTAATGCGCCACAAAGTGCTATTTTAGGTATGCATAAAATTGCCGAACGACCGGTGGCTGAAAATGGTCAAGTTGTTATTCGTCCTATGATGTATGTCGCTTTGTCTTATGATCATCGAATTATTGACGGCAAAGAATCCGTTACTTTTTTAGTGACGATTAAAGAATTACTGGAAGATCCAGCACGTATGTTACTTGAAATTTAATTTTATATTTTAGAGGTTTTATTAATGAATTTACACGAATATCAAGCGAAGCAACTGTTGGCGAAATACGGATTGCCAGTCCCGATGGGACAAATTGCTTGGAACATGGAAGAAGCAAACAAAATTGCTGATACGTTAACAACAAAACGTTGGGTGGTTAAAGCACAAGTGCATGCAGGCGGCCGTGGAAAAGCAGGTGGGGTGAAAATTGTTTCGACAAAAGATGAATTATCACAAGCTGTTAAAGATTTAATTGGCAAGCGCCTAGTCACTTACCAAACGACTGCTGAAGGGCAACCGATACAACAAGTGTTAGTCGAAGAAACAAGTGATATTGCCAAAGAATTATATTTAGGTGCAGTGATTGATCGCACCCAGCAACGTATTGTTTTTATGGCTTCCACTGAAGGCGGTGTTGATATTGAAAAAGTGGCGCATGAGACACCTGAAAAAATCTTAACAGCCATTGTGGATCCCATAGTCGGTATTCAGCCTTATCAAGCACGAAATTTAAGTTTTGCTTTGGGATTAAAAGAAAATCAAATTAAACAATTTACAAAAATCTTATTAGGTCTTGGTAAATTATTTGCAGAATGTGATTTAAGTTTATTAGAAATTAATCCCTTAGTAATTACAAAATCAGGTGATTTACTATGCTTAGATGGCAAAATTAATATCGATGACAATGCTATTTACCGCCAACCAGAATTGCGTAATATGCGAGATCCTGCTCAAGAAGACGAGCGAGAAAATCGTGCGCGTGAATGGGAACTCAATTATATCGCATTAGAGGGCAATATTGGCTGCATGGTGAATGGCGCAGGCCTTGCGATGGCGACAATGGATTTAGTTAAATTACAAGGCGGCAATCCTGCTAATTTTTTAGATGTTGGCGGCGGGGCTACTAAAGAACGTGTCACAGAAGCTTTTAAAATCATTTTATCTGATAAAAATGTAAAAGCGATTTTAGTGAATATTTTTGGTGGAATTGTCCGTTGCGATTTAATTGCAGATGGCATTATTGGTGCTGTGTCAGAAGTTGGCACACAATTACCTGTGGTTGTTCGACTTGAGGGCAATAATGCTGAATTGGGCACTAAAAAATTAAGTGAAAGCGGGTTAAATATTATTGCAGCAGAAAGCTTTACTGATGCTGCGAAAAAAGTTGTTGAAGCGGCGGGTAAATAATCATGAGTATTTTAATTAATAAAAACACAAAAGTCATATGCCAAGGGTTTACTGGCAAGCAAGGCACTTTTCATTCTGAGCAAGCCATTGCCTATGGCACAAAGATGGTAGGGGGTGTGACCCCGGAAAAAGGTGGGCAACAGCATTTAGGATTACCCGTTTTTAATACGGTCAAAGATGCGTATGAAGAAACAGGTGCTGATGCGTCAGTTATTTATGTCCCAGCGCCTTTTTGCAAAGATTCTATTATTGAAGCGGTTGATGCGGGTATTAAATTAATTATTTGCATCACTGAAGGTATTCCGACATTAGATATGCTAGTGGTAAAAGCTTATTTAAATGAACATCCAGAGACTCGTTTAATCGGGCCTAATTGTCCAGGGGTGATTACACCGGGTCAATGCAAAATTGGTATTATGCCGGGGGCTATTCATATGCCAGGTAAAGTCGGCATTGTTTCTCGCTCGGGTACTTTAACCTATGAAGCTGTGCATCAAACAACTTTATTAGGTTTAGGTCAAAGTACTTGTGTTGGTATTGGTGGAGATCCGATTCCCGGTAGTAATTTTATTGATATTTTAAAATTATTTGAAAAAGACCCGCAAACTGAAGTGATTATTATGGTTGGTGAAATTGGTGGAACCGCGGAAGATGAAGCGGCTGAATTTATCAAGCATCATGTCACAAAACCTGTGGTGTCTTATATTGCAGGAGTCACAGCACCGCCTGGAAAACGCATGGGACATGCCGGTGCAATTATTGCAGGGGGTAAGGGAACCGCTGCAGAAAAATTTGCAGTATTAGAAGCAGCTGGTGTACATACCGTTCGATCACCGGCTGATATGGGTAAAATGGCAGCGGCTGTTTTGCAAAAAGTGACCTAATAAATTTTATTACGCTGTCATTTGAAAAAATTAAAATGTAGGGTGGATTAGGCGTTTTTTGCCGTAATCCACCAATTATATATGGCAGATTTGGTGGATTACGACGCAAAAAACGCGTCTAATCCACCCTATATTTATGTGAATGACAGGTTTTTTAATAAGGATTTGCATTATTATGCTAGACCCAAAACTCATTCGTCAAAATATTAAATTAGTCGCAGCCGAATTAAAAAAACGCGGCATGACGGTTGATATTAAACGCATTGATTCTCTAGAAGAACAACGTAAGTCCCTGCAAACCAAAGTCCAAGATTTACAAAATGCCCGCAATTCAAATGCTAAGCACGTAGGGATAGCAAAAGCAAAAGGCGAAAATATTGAAGCTTTATTATCAGAAATCAATCACGTTAATCATTCTTTAAAAACTGCTGAAGAAGAACTTAATATTATCCAAATTGAATTAAATGATCTTTTGGCTCGCTTGCCTAATATTCCCCATAGCACTGTCCCAATCGGCAAAAGTGATGCAGATAATCAAGTGATTCGCATCGTTGGCACTCCACCTGTTTTTAATTTTAAACCCAAAGATCATGTAGATTTAGGTATCAAATTAGGCATGGACTTTGAAACAGCTGCCAAACTATCAGGCGCGCGCTTCGTGGTTTTAAAAGGTGCATTAGCGCGTTTGCAGCGTGCACTGATTCAATTTATGTTAGATTTACACACTAAAGAACACGGTTATGAAGAAATTTCTGTGCCTTATTTAGTACATGAAGATATTTTATATGGCACAGGTCAACTTCCCAAACTCAAAGATGATCTTTTTGCAGTGACTAGTAATGATCATGGTTATTATTTAATTCCCACAGCAGAAGTGCCGGTCACAAATACGGTTCGAGATCAAATTTTAGAGCCTCATCAATTACCGATAAAATACGTTTGTTATTCTTCTTGTTTTCGCAGCGAAGCAGGTTCTTATGGAAAAGACACTCGCGGAATGATTCGTCATCATCAATTTGAAAAAGTTGAATTAGTACAAATCGTCCATCCCGATCAATCTTATGCAGCATTAGAAAATTTAACCCAACATGCAGAAACGGTCTTACAACGATTAGAACTTCCTTATCGAGTCGTCGCACTTTGCACCGCGGATTTAGGCTTTCAAGCTGCTAAAACTTATGATCTTGAAGTCTGGTTACCGGCTCAAGGTCAATATCGTGAAATTTCTTCTTGCAGCAATACAGAAAGCTTTCAAGCACGTCGTATGAAAGCCCGTTTTAGAGACACTAAAACCAATAAACCTGAATTTATACACACTTTGAACGGATCAGGGCTTGCAATTGGCAGAACCATGGTTGCCATTCTTGAAAATTTTCAAGACGAACAAGGTAATATTCATATTCCAACAGCATTACAGCCTTATTTGGATAATCAACAGGTTATCAAACAGGAGAAAAGTGAGAAGAAATAGAAGAGGGAGAACCTTTCGCTTTATTTAAAACTGTTAAGCTCGCTTTTGTTTTAGCAAGTTGTTCTTTCAAGGTATTTAATAGGGTACGAGAGCCAAATATACTATTAGAATGATTGGAAGTATGCATTAAACACTTTAATCGTTTTTCCCAAAGTTGGTGAGAGTTGACACCTAATACTTTTTTTAATTGTTCAGTTTCATTGGGCGTTAAATTTTGCAAAATCACCGGCAGATTGTCTGTATTATTCGTAGTTATGATAGTAGTTATTTTTTCAATCCATTCTTCTAAAATAAGAATATTTTTTTCAACATCAGACTTCTCCGGTAAACTCACTAAATCACCTTCACTTTTTGATTTTATTATTATTATCTCCTTTGAATGATCTAAAAACGGAAAAGAAGCAGAATATCTAGTTAAAGTAGGCTTTGTTAAGCCTGAGGGAGGACTTAACGGACTTGTTTTTCCATTGTCAGTTGAGGCTAATACAGAGGCAGTTGAGGTGGGAGTCGGTGCTGTAGCTTTTAAAGTGCAAGTTTTTTCATCTTCAACAGATTGTAATTCGATTTTTTTTTGACGACAATAATTTTTAATGCTTTTATTTAAGTTCCAAAGATTACGAAGCACAAAGAAAGCACTAATCGTCACAATAATAGCAGTTGCAACAATTGCAACGATATTGACTACTGGGAAAAAATATAAGACCATACAAACAAAAATTGCGGCAATAAGGGCAACTTCAAACTTCCTTTTATTTTTAGCATCTTTAATAGCCTTTTGCACAGATATTAATTGCGGCTCAAGAATATTTTGATCATCTCTTATGTCGTCTAAAACTTCTTCTGCTATGATGACATCATGTGAACGTCTAGCGACTTCATTATATATATCAAAAGCAAATCCTATTAAATTAGCAGCAATAACAATAGCAGTAAATACTAATGCGGGAGGAAATACCAAAGGTAAGATAAAAGCACATAGATTGACAAGCCCCCACATAGCTGCATTTTTTATTTTATATCGTCTTTGCGCATCCTCATGCCATGCATTATTAAAACAAGTAAAAAAAGCACTCACCCGGTTCTTAATTTTTTCCCATCCTTTATGATCAGTCTCTGGCATTGCATTTTTAGATTCTTTACATAAATGATAAAGGTAATAAGCAAGTTCACCAAAATAGGAAAGGCTCAACACACTAAAAAAACGAAATAATACCGCTTTTGCAATAGCAGCTACCAAAAAATGACTCATTCGCAACCAAAATAGTCGATAAGTTGAAAAAGCAGCTGCAAACCAATAAGCATTTTCTTTTGTGAGTATTTTAGGTTTTGGGACTGAAGTGGCATCTATTGCAAATTGCATTGCTTTATCTAGATTCGGATTTAAGTTATGTGCACCGTCTAAATAATCACTGGCTATTTTCAGTTTTGAATTTCTACGCTGTAGTAAAGCTGTTTGTTGATCATTAGGGTCAGTGATTTTAAAGACTAAAGAGGTAAATAATTCTGCGTGACTCACGCTCCTAAATCTTGCAATCTCTCGATCGATTCCCATGGGCATCCACCTTTTTAAATATATTTTTAAACCAGATGTTTAATCCTTTCTATAAAATTATAACGCCAAAAAAATTAAAAAGGCTACTATAATTTGGGCGAAAAGCTGACAAGAATGATCTAGATTTAATCACAAGATAAAAAATAACGGGACTGCAAAAAATATTACTGAACGCATCAGGGTTTTATGGGTTTTTTATACTTGTTAATCTGTATAAATGCGAAGGAGTAACCCTTATAGCTTATAGGATAAAACAGTAATTTTGTTTTTCTAAAAAATCTGTTATATTATTTGCTGTGATTAACTTAATAGGGAAACTACTATGCCACGTGCAAAAAGGAAGACAGCAACAAAAGCAAAGAAAAAACCAGCAGCTAAGAAAACCGTTGCTAAAAAGAAAGTAACAAAAAAGAAGGCTGCTAAACGCAAAACAGCTAAATAAGTAAGATTCAGCTGTATCTTGAGGCCTGAAGGGATATCAAACAATCGATAGAACTTTGGGCCTTATAGCAATTATAGCACGTGTCATTCCCGCCTTCAGACCCACTAAAAAATCATGAGTCAGCAAATAAGATATGCTAATATTGTTCCACTCAAATAGGATCAAATAGGAGATAGATAACATGCATCGGAAAAACCATATCCTAATGATAGCCTTTTGTTCTGCACTATCGGGATTATTATTTGGTTATGATGCAGGCATTATCTCTGGTGCTCTGCTTTTTATTAACAAAACCTTTACTATCTCCAGTCAAAATCAAGGTTGGATGGTCGCAATGGTACCGATAGGTGCATTGGTTTCTTCAATATTGAGCGGGCATATCAATGATATGTTTGGACGAAAAAAATCTTTGTTTCTAACCGCATTGTTTTATATTGCAGGCTCATTAATTTGCGCACTCGCTCATGAAGTCAGTCATCTGATCATTGGTCGATTTATTCTAGGCATTGCCATTGGGGTAGGTTCTTGTATTTCACCTGTTTATACTGCTGAATTAGCACTTGAAAAACAACGTGGATGGCTCGTTAATTTATTTGTTGTGTTCATTCAATTAGGTGTTTTTTTCTCATTTGTCATGTCTTATGTGTTTTCACATTCAGGCAATTGGCGGATGATGATAGGATTGGGTATTATCCCTGCCATTATTTTAGCTTTTGGTACTTTTTTATTACCAGAAAGCCCTCGTTGGCTCATCTTAAAAAATCGTGTCAAACAAGCTAAACATATTTTATCAAGTTTATATGGTCATAAAATTGCTGAAAAAAATGTGCAAGCCATTCGGGAAATCACTGAAAGAGACCCTATTACGCTAGTAAAACTTTTTAAAGAGCGACGTTATTTAAAAGTCATTTTTATCGGTGCTGCCGTTAGCTTTTTTACTCAGACAGTTGGCATTAATGCTTTTAACTATTATGCACCGACTATTTTTCAAAAAACTGGCTTTGCCTCTCCTGCGAGTGCTACGTATTACACTATGTTTATGGGCTTAACGTTAGTCTTATCAACCATTTCTTCTTTATTTTTTATCGATGTCATTGGCCGAAAAAAGCCATTATTATTTGGCACCATGAGTATTATTTTCACTTTATTGTGCATTACACTCGGGTTTGCTTTAGTCACTAATCTACAAATATTGGGTTGGTTATTTTTAATCTGTGCCATTGTTTTTATGATCTTTCACGGGATTAGCATAGGACCTGCTTGTTTTCTTATTCCCTCTGAAGTATTTCCCTTACGAGTGCGAGGGCTTGGTATGGGAATATCTGTCGCATTTAATTGGGGTGCTAATGTATTGGTTGCAGCATTAGTCCCTGTCACTATTCAATATTTAGGGGTGTCTACTTTATTTGGCGCATTCTTTTTGATTACTTTAATTGCCTGGTTAGTTTTCTATTTTTATATTCCAGAAACTAAGGGGACTACCCTTGAACAGATCGAACGCAATGTACAAGCGAATGTAAAATCCTCTCAATTAGGCTCGCATTTTTTTCAAAAGAAACGCTGTGGGATGTTAATTTCGCTAAAACCAGATAGAGTCAGTGAATATAAAGCATTACACCAGCATGTTTTGCCTGATATGGAATAATAAAATCATTAGAATATTATGAATTTCCGCAAGGTAAAGCATGGGAGAAAAAAGCATGAAACAAAGACAATTAAGCCAAACAGATTTATGGCTTTCTGAAATTGGATTGGGTGGCGCATCTATTGGTAATTTATATAAAGAAGCTTCTTTTGAAGATTGTTATGAGACTATACATAAAGCATTAATCTCTGGCATTTGTTATTTTGATACGGCACCCGAATATGGACATGGTTTAAGTGAAAGACGCATGGGCGATATTTTACGTGAAATTAAACGGGATAATTTTGTTTTATCCACTAAAGTCGGGGATTTTTTATATGCGCGACATGATCAATTACCAGCTGCCAGCAAATTTATTAAGCCATTACCTTTTCATTTGCGTTATGATTATAGTTATGATGGCATCATGCGTGGATTTGAAGACAGCTTACAACGATTAGGTTTAAATCGTATTGATATTATTTTGGTGCATGACTTAGATCCTATTATTCATGATGAAAAAAAATTTCCTGAGCATTTTAAAACTTACATCGACAGTGGCTATTCTGCTTTAGAAAAATTAAGAAGTGAAGGGGTTATTAAAGCAATTGGGCTCGGTGTTAAAAAATGGGAAGTCTGTGAAAAAGCTTTAAAATATGGAGATTATGAATGTTTTATGTTGCAAGGTAATTACACTTTATTAGAACAACCCGCCCATGCATTTTTAACGCATACTTGTTTAGCAAAAAGAATTTCGGTTTTATTAGCAGGGCCCTATGCTTCTGGCATTCTTGCAACAGGCGCTAAAAAGGGCGCTTATTTTCATCATCAAGCAGCAGATGAAGTGATTTTGCAAAAAGTCAAAAAAATCCAAACTATTTGCGACTCTTTTCAAATTCCCATGCAAGCAGCTGCTATGCAATTTCCATTATTGCATCCTGCTATTGTATCAGTTGTGGTAGGGACTTCTTCTCCGCGATTGATTGATGCAAATATTAATTTTGCAAAAATAGATATCCCAATGGAATTATGGAGTGCTTTAAAAGAAGCGGGTGTGGGGCAGTAGAAGATATTTTTGGACAAACAGCTGCTTATTTTTATCAAGTTTAGGAGTCAGTGATATGAGTTATACCGTTTTTTCTTATCCTTTTATGATTAAAGAAGTTTACTTAGATACATTTGGGCATATGAATAATGCTATGTATTTAGTGCTTTTTGAAGAAGCACGATGGGAATTTATCACACAAAATGGTTATGGGCTCAAAAAAATTATGGAAACTGGATTGGGACCGACGATACTTGAAATTAAATTAAAATTTCTAAAAGAATTGCGTTTGCGAGATAAAATAATTATCGAAACACAAGTTACTTCTTATCAAAATAGGATTATAAACATTGGCCAGAAAATGTTAAGAGAAAATGTAATATGTTGTGAAGCTGAATTTACGATAGGATTTTTTAGCCTAAAAGAACGCAAAATAGTTCAGCCGAGTGATGAATGGTTAAAAGCATTGGGAATATAAACTCCTTAAGAATCTGTTCAAAGTCTCTTAAATATTTAAAGCAATTTATAAACAAATCCCTCCCAACCTCCCTTTTTCAAAGGGAGGGGCGCTTTCTAAATAAATGTAAGACAAAAGAAACCACTAATAAGACTAAAAATACAATAAAGATAATTTTTGCAATTCCTTCAGAGGCGACCGCAATCCCGCTAAAACCAAATATTCCTGCAATAATTGAAATAACAAAAAATATTAGCACCCAAGTCAATAACGTCAAACTAAATCCTGTTATATACATTAATAAACTAATAACAAATAAGACTAAGAAGATAAAGAAAACTATTTTAGCAACTGCCATTGCAGCCACTGCAATCCCAGTAAAACCGAGAATACCTGCAACAACTGCAGCAATCAAAAACATTACAATCCAGTACAACATAAAATAATCTCCTTTAAAAAATTCATTTACCAGCATTTACCTGTGATATGAGAAAACTGACAAGTCCCTAGGATTGGTTTACCTGTATTGTAAACCGGACTATTCTTTCGGCAGCCTAAATCAAACATTGCGTAAGGATGTGCATTTCTGCAAGAACCTGCAACCCAAGTGTTGCCCCAAATTTGATGACCTTTTTTATCTAATAGCTGACAACAGACATATCTAGGAAGCGGAATATTCGTGCCACCCGTTGTACAAATCGCCATTGGAATATTCACTGTCATCCCACAATAATAATAACGATGACCACATGTTTTTTGATAGGAAGCTTTTGCTGCAGTTGATAAAAAAAGTAAACTTAAAAACATTAAAAATAAAATGCTCATAGGTTGATAGTTAGATTGATACCCCAATAACTTTGCCTGAGCTTTTGCTTTCATAATAGATATCCTCCCAGTTGCGCTAAAACAATGTCATTACTTACAAATATACCACATTTTGACAGTAAATTATTTGATCAAACTATTTGAGTAGATTCAAGGAATTAACTATTAACTAATTGATTTTAAATATTATTTTTTATTTGCAGTATTAGGATTATGCATTTCTTTAAAGGATCCACGACTTACCATGACATGCATTGCCACTTTTTCATTAATGATACGTTTTGCGACTAATTGCTGTAAATATTGATCAAGCGTACACATGCCTTTATCACCGCTTGTTTGAATAGTAGAATCCATATGAGCAGTCATATCTTGACGAATAAAATGACGTATCGGTGTAGTCGCTAACATGATTTCAAACGCAGCGACACGACCACCTGATGATTTTTTAACTAAAGTTTGAAAAATAACTGCTTGCAAGGTTTCAGATAGTAAATTCCGCACACGATTTTTCTCTTCAGAAGGAAAAACATCGGAAAATCGATTGATTGCAACTGAAGCAGAATAAGCATGTAATGAAGCTAATACCAAATGTCCTGTTTCTGCTGCTGTTAACGCTAAACGCATTGTTTCAAGATCACGTAATTCACCTAACAAAATAACATTCGGGTCTTGTCTTAGAGAGGCACGTAATGCTGTGGAAAAATTAGGTGTATCTCGACCAATTTGTATTTGATGGAAAACACTTTTTTTACTATGATGTGTATACTCAATAGGATCTTCAATAGTAATAATATTACAAGCTTTATAAGTATTAATATAATCAAGCATGGCTGCAAGCGTCGTGGTTTTCCCACTGCCTGTTGGGCCTGTAATTAAAATTAAACCCTGGGTTAATGCTAAAAGGGTCTTCATCACAGGCGGTAAATTTAACTCATCAAAAGAGGGTACTTTTTCGGTAATAACACGAAAAACAGCAGCAATACCATTTAATTGATGCAAAACACTGACACGAAAATTACCGATCTTGTGGATAGACAGTGCCATTTCAAAAACTAAATCGTGTTCAAAAACAGTTTGTTGTTCTTTAGTCATGACACTATAAATTAATTGTTTTGCATCATCTGGTGAAATGGTTTCTTGATCTTTAATCGGTTGAAGTACGCCATTGATACGCAATAGGGGAGTCAATCCTGGGAGAAGATGTAAATCAGAGGCATGCTGTTTTACACTTAATTCAAGCAGTTTTTCCATTTTCATTGAATACATTCTCCCAGGTAATTTAAGAAGTCATGAAACTCCATAAAAAAGCAGCTATGATGCCACCCAAAAAAGGCCCAAAAACAGGAACCCATGCGTATGACCACTCTGAGCTACCTTTACCCGCAATAGGTAATAAAGCATGTGCCAATCGAGGCCCCAGATCACGTGCTGGATTAATCGCATAACCCGTGGGACCGCCCAATGATAAACCAATTCCCCAAACTAACACACCTACTAAATAGGGCCCTATACCGGGAGCGAGGCTACCATTGGGGGTTGCTTTACCAAAAATAGCTGCAACACCTATGATTAATATAGCTGTTGCAATCATTTCGCATAAAAAATTATAAGGATAAGCACGAATAGCTGGTTTTGTACAAAAAACCATTAATTTATGATCAACATCTGGCGTCACTCCCCAATGGGGTAAGTAAGCTAACCAAACGCCTATTGCGCCTAAAAATGCACCCGATAACTGGGATAACATAAAAATACAAGTTTGGGCAAAGCTATATTGATGTAAACAAAATTTTGAAAAACTAATTGCAGGATTAATATCTGCATTAGGAGAGCCCAAAGACTGTGCAACAAACACACCTATCACGACTGCCACAAACCAGCCGGTGGTAATTGCCATC